>Ga0111171_1123_pt1 | contig 10312 bp, 11 predicted proteins | sample DeeMarSWOR324_28_FD_80232 | JGI IMG/M metagenome (GOLD analysis project Ga0111171, IMG submission 80232) | Acidithiobacillales bacterium SM23_46 | reverse complement strand
CGCCGCGGAATCGCTCAGCGCGCCCTTCACGATGTGCGCCTGCTCGAAGTACACGAAAGTGGCAAGCGTGGTGAAAATCCAGATGAAAGCGGCAACGGCCAGCAGGTAGCGCGAGCGCAGCGTGAGCGTGAACCCGGCCCAGATCGATCCGCCCAAAGCGCCTTCGGTCGACTTGGCGTGTGTTGAGGCAGCTTGCCGCTCCGCCCAGCGGTTAAGCCACAGCACGCAACCAAGTGCACAGGCGAGGATCGCGCCTGAAACTGGCAACAGGTTCACGGGGCCGAGCGAACCGACGAGCTGCGTCGTGAGCAGCGGGCCAGTGACGGCACCCGTCGTACCGCCGGCAGCGATGAAACCGAATAGCCGCTTGCCCTGTTCGGAGCGGAAGATGTCCACCATGAAGCTCCAGAACACCGACACCACGAACAGGTTGAAGACGCTGAGCCAGATGAAGAACGCACGCGCCGTGGAGGCGTGCGCGGTGCTGTCCTGAAACAAGATCCAGAAGATACCGATATTAATGATGAAGAAGCCGTACACCGCGGGCACCAGCGTGCGGCGCGGCAGGCGCGCGGCCGCCGCGCCGAACAGCGGGACCGCCACCAGCATGGCGATGAAGGTGCCGGTGAACAACCACGGCAGGTTCTTTACGCCGCCCACGATGCCCATCTCGTCGCGCAGCGGCCGCAGGATGTAGTAGCCGCACAGCAGGAAGAAGAAATAGAGGAAGGCTGCCAACATCGCTCCGGCCTCGGCGCGCTCGACGCGCACCGCACGCCGCAGCCAGCGCAGCCAGGCGGGCGGGTGGTCGTCGGGCGTGGTGGTGCTGTTACTCAAGCCGCCCTCGCCCCGGTGGTCGCCGGCAAGCCGCGCTTGCGCGGCACCCGTTCAGGGTTCCAGGCCTCAATGGACCAGCGCCAGAAACTTTCGATATCCCCGTCGCGCATTTCCGGCGGCGGTGTGTGGCCGAGAAAGACTGCCGCCGCGAATAGCGCGGGCAGCGGATCGATCCGATCCACTGGCGCGGCGTAGGTCTGCTTGGAGAGTTTCTCTCCGCGCTCGTTCAGTACTACCGGCAGATGGGCATAGTCCGGCGTCGGCACGCCGAGCAGTTGTTGAAGGTGAATCTGGCGCGGCGTGGATTCCAGCAGGTCCGCGCCGCGCACGACCTCGGTGATTCCCTGCGCGGCGTCGTCGACCGCGACGGCGAGCTGGTAGGCGAACAACCCATCGGCCCGGCGCACCACGAAGTCGCCAAAGTCGCGCGCGATGTCGCGCTCGACCACGCCCTGCCAGCGGTCCTCGAAGTGGATGTGTGCGCCTTCGGTGCGCACACGCCAGGCACGCACGCCGCTCGCATTGATAGGCGTGCGCCGGCAGATGCCCGGGTACACCGGACCCTCGATCCCGGCGCTGCTGGAATCGGCGATTTCCTTGCGACTGCACACGCAGCCATAGAGCGTGTTGGCGTGGTCAAGTTGATTGAGCGCGTCGCGGTAGGCCTCGCTGCGCGAGCGCTGGTAGAGCAACTCGCCATCCCATTCGAACCCGAAGGCCTCGAGCGTGCGCAGGATGTCGTCGGCCGCGCCCTTCATTTCGCGTGGCGGATCGATGTCTTCCATCCGCACCAGCCACTCTCCGCCATGCGAGCGCGCTTGCAGATAGCTGCCGACAGCCGCAACCAGCGAGCCGAAGTGCAACGGCCCGGTGGGCGAGGGCGCGAAACGGCCGCGGTACATCGCGCTGCTAGCTGAGTGCCGCCACGCCCGCGCGTGCGATCTGGCCATCCTCGCCGGGCTTGACGCCACTCACGCCAACACCGCCAACGATTGCGCCATTGAGCACGACCGGCTCACCGCCTTCAGAGGGAAGCAGGCCGGGAAGCCCGAGCACTGCGGTGCGTCCGCCGTGCAGTGTTTCGTCCCAGATCTTGGTGGAGCGCTTGTAGGCGACCGCGCTGCGCGCCTTGGCGATGGCGACTTCCACGCTGCCGAACTGGGCGTTGTCGAGCCGCGCGAGCGCGATCAGGTTGCCGCCTGCATCACACACCGCGATGACTACCGGCCACTGGTGCTTGAGTGCTTCGGCCTCGGCGGCGGCAATTGCCTTGCGCGCGCCCGCCAGCGTCAGTACAGATTGTTGGGTGAAATTGTCGCCTTGCGCCATGGCAGTCTCCGCCGGGATGAAAGGTGACCATCATACTGCCCACCCCGGCGGCTGCCGAGTGCCCGCTATATCCGCACGCGCACGCGATAACGCAGCGTGCTGGAGCCCTCCGCCGGCACGGTGATGCGCCAGCGGGCGGTGCCGGCGGCGGCCTTCTCGTGCTTGTGGGTTTCTTCCAGCATTCTCCAGTCGGCCGGCACCGGCTCCTGCACGGTGACCGTGACCGGTTCGCTCTTGGCGTTTTTCAGCACGATTTCGTAGGCGCTCTCATATTCGTAGAGGCGCTTGTCGCCGGTGTCGCGGCGCCGAAAGTCGGTCTGCTTCTTGTCGGCGGTAACGTCGAACGCCTGGCCGAGCTTGAGACGGACCTTCTCGTGCTTCGGCGTGTGGTCGATGCGATCCTCGCCAATGAACTGGGCATTGCCAGCGCGGTCCTTCTTGTACACGCGCACGATTCCTTTCGGCAGCGGCATGCCGAGGTTCGCCGCCGGATCGTTCTTGAACTCCACGTACACGTCGAGCTTCATCTTCTGGCCGAAATTGCCAACGCTCGAGCGGTAGTAGTAGTCGCTGCCCGAAAGCAGCAGTTCTTTGCTCACTGGCACGCGGCTCGCCGCGAGCAGCGCGACCTGCTTGGTCTGATTTTCGGCAATCGTGGTCGGACGCCCGAGCGTGTAGAGGTGGTACTCGAACAGCGATTCCTGTGCCATCGCCGACGCAGGCGCTTCCGCGGCCATGGCGCGTCCGTGCTTGGCGGCGTAGCGCAGCTCATCGCGTATACGGTTTACATCTCCCGCAACCAGTTGCAGTTTGGCGTTGCGATAACTCGCGCCGCTCTGGTTGGTGAGCGTTACCCAGCCATTCAGATCGAGCGCTTTGTCGTCGCCATCCAGTTCCGCCACGTAGTCTGCCTGCCACGACAGCCCCCCGGTGAGATAGGAAAGCTCCATCTGCTGCGCGCCGGCGTGGCGATTTTCGAGACTCATCACCAGTGTCGGGCGGTCACGCAGGTTGTCCGGCACCTTGTCGTAGACGATCCGGCCCGGGATGCCGGTCTCGATGCGATCGCCGATCTTGAGCACCACGCCCTGCGCGGCTGCGAGCACCTCCGCTTCCTCAATGGTTTCAATCCCCGTCTTGGAATTGGTGCGCACCACACGCACCTTTCGCCCGACGTATTTCTCGAGAAGCTTGGCCGGCGTGAGCAGATCGAAGTCGAAATTCTGCTCGATCAGCGTGAGTGCTCGCGCATCGGTAACGCTGCGAAGCTGCGCGGTCTCGGGACGCATGCGAGCGCTCACCTCGCGCAGCGCCAGGCGCTGCTGACCCTCACCTAGCGTTACACGCCGCAACTCCTTTACCAGCGCGAGATCCTGGTTGTAGATGGTGACGGCAACCGCTTCCTGGTCGGCGGCGGTACTGCGCAGTTCCGGGGGCAGGGCGCTGGCCGCGACACCCCCCAAGGCGACGTTAATTACCGCCATTACGGCAGCAGCGGCGAGACGAACAGTAAATTGATGTGGCATGACAGGCTCCTTCTTCTTACGTGCTGGATACGGTCGGTTGGACCGCTTGCTGGTATCAACGCAGCCGTCCGTCCGACGGGGTTAAACGGTGTGTCGAGCGTGCGATGCCAGTGATAGACTCGTCGCGTCATGAAGAGCAACCATGCGCCGCTCGCAACTGCCGAGCACGCTCCCCATCCCGTCCTGGCCGAGTACTACCGCAACGAAGGTGAGCGTCGGCGCTTCGTGCGCGACATCTTCGATCACACCGCGCAACACTACGACCACGTCGAGCGCATGCTCGCGTTCGGCAGCGGCTCCTGGTACCGGCGCAAGGCGCTCGAGCGCGCGGGACTCGCAAAAGGGATGGATGTGCTGGATGTGGCGGTCGGCACCGGGCTCGTCGCGCGCGAGGCGGTGCGCCTCAGCGGCGATGCCTCGCGGGTGATCGGGCTTGACCCCAGCCGCGGCATGCTCGCAGTGGCCAAACGCAACGTGCCGATTGCGCTGGTGCAGGCACCGGGCGAGCGGCTGCCAATGCCGAACGACCGATTCGATCTTCTCAGCATGGGGTTCGCGCTCCGGCACGCGAGCGATCTCGAAGTGCTGTTCCGCGAATATCTGCGCGTGCTCAAACCGGGCGGCAGGGTGTGCGTGCTGGAGATCACGCGCCCGCGCGGGCGCATCGGGCTCGCGATGCTGAGATTCTTCCTGAAGGGCGTGGTGCCGACGATGACGCGCCTGACCACGCACGAGGCCGAGATGGCGCAGCTGATGCGCTACTACTGGGACACCATCGAGGCGTGCGTGCCGCCCGAAATAGTGTTACAGGCGCTGCGCAATGCCGGCTTCACCGATGTTCGCCGGCATGTCGAGCTCGGCACTTTCTCCGAGTACGTCGCGACGAAGCCGCCGGCGCGCTAGCGCCGCTTCAACATCCGGGTTTCGTAACGACGCTCGTTGTTCGGCAGGAGGTGCCGGATGATGTCGCCGGTGTGAATGCCGAAGGTCCCGCGGCGCCGATCCTCGAAGAACAGCCTCATGGTTTGCTCGATGACCGGAAAGGCGATCTCGTTCCAGGGAATGTCTTTCTCGTCGTAGAGGGCCACTTCCAGACTTTCCGGGCCGGGACCGAAATCGAGATCGAGCAGGTTGGCGCGGAACATCACGTACACCTGGTTTACGTGCGGCAGGTTGAACATGGTGTGCAGGTCGATGACCTCCACCCGTGCACCGGCTTCCTCCATGGTCTCGCGTAGCGCACCCTCGATGGTGGTCTCCTCGTTTTCCATGAAGCCGGCCGGCAGCGTCCATAGTCCGTGGCGCGGTTCAATGGCGCGCTTACACAACAGAATCCTGTCCTCCCACTGCGGGATCGAGCCGACGACGACCTTGGGATTCTGGTAATGGATGGTGCCGCAGGTCGGGCATACGTAGCGTGGCAGGTGATCCCCTTCGGGGATTCGCAGCTCTACCGGTGTACCGCAGTGACTGCAGAAATTCATGGTTCAACAGGACTGAACGCGACAAGGAACACCATTATAACGCCGCCACAAGAGCAGCTGTGCCGCCGGACGATTAGCGTTACAAATCGAGCTCGGCCCACAGACAGTGGTGATCCGAGGCCTGGTAGCGGTCCTTGGTTTCCTTGGTGATGTTGTCGAACGACGCCCATTTGGTGGGCGCGTAATAGCCGCGCCGCTCGACGTCCACGCGCGTCACCCGCCTGGTCAGCGCGGGCGAGAGCAGCAGATAGTCGATTTTTTCCGCGGCGGTGGCACGCTGAAAGGTGCCCGGAAAGCCGCTGTATTGGGGCAGGCCCATGGCGTCGCGCAGATCGGTCTGCTGCAACAGCGCATCGAGTGAGCTGCCCTGGGGATGATCATTCAGATCGCCGGCCACGATGACGTGCTCATGGCTCGCCCGCAGCGTCTGGTAGATTTCCCTTGCCCGGGCGGACTGCACACGCCGGCGCTCGCCGGTGCGATCGCTGCCCTTGCTGGCGAAGTGATTGGGCAGGATGACGAGCTCACGACCCTGGCCGATGTCGATGTAGTACTCGGGACAATCGCGGCTGAAGACGGTGTTCCCATCGGTCCGATCGGTGATGTGCGAGCGCATGCGCACGATAGGGTGGCGGCTCAGGATGCCGACATCGATCCCGCGCGAGTCGTTGCCGTCGATCACCATGTTGTTGGGGTAGGGCGCCGCCCCGATCGCAGCGAGTTGCGGCATAAGCATTTGGTCGTGAAAGCGCTCGAGGGTCGGGCGGTTCTCAACCTCCACCAACACGATGATGTCCGCGTTCACCTCCGCGATCACGCGGGCGGTGTTGACGATGGCCGGATCGGCGATCGCCTCGTTCTTTAGCTCAAGCCAGCCGAGCCAGTCGCCGCGGCCATTCGCGACCACCCTCGGCGGCTTGCCCTTCGGGCGTTCGAGCAGGCGGCCGCGCAGCGAGCGCAATTCAAAGTAACGATGACTCGGGCGGGCCGCGGTCAGCTTATGCTTGCTGAGCAACTTCAGGATTGCCTTCTTGTCTTGCGCTGAGTAAGTCTCGCGGTTCAGCAGGTTCGTGAGCTTGGCATAGTCATCGAGATACGGCTGGCCCTCGGACCAGCTCGCGAAGTTCATGACCTTGGGACGACGAAAAAGGTTCTCAACGTTGAACGTGGCAATCCGTAGCTTCATGGCGGCTCCTTCCTGAACGCGCGTGGCTGACGGGGACTATCCTAACGCAGCGGTCGTAACGGCGCCGTGTCGGGGCGCATCGCTAGACAGGAGTGCCGCCATCGGGCCGCGGTGCTCAGTGCCAGGGTTTCAGGAGAGAACCTGCAAGAGCTGGTTGACCACGGATCTTGCCCGTGCCGGAGAGGGAGCCGTCCCGCCAAGAACCCGCAAACCCCAGATATTGGACATGAGGAAGGTTGCGATGGCCTTGGGGTCCTTGTCCCGCGAGAGTTCTCCCTTGGCCTGGGCGGTCTCGAGCACGCGCCGGAACAGAGCCTCGATCGCATCGAAATGCCGGTTCACCCGTTTTTGTACGACCTTGTCTTGCCGGGCCAGCTCCAAAACCGTGTTCACGAGCAGACAACTGCGCTTGGCTTTCGGGTCTGCCGCCTCGGCACCGAGCTGGCGAAAGTACCGGCGTATGCCCTGCAGCGGTGAATCGGCCTCGGACAGGAGCTTCTCGATCCTGGCGGTACTGCGCTGCCCGTAGTAATCCAGCGTGGCCAGAAACAAATCCTGCTTGGACTCAAAGGCGGCGTAGAGACTGCCCGGTTTGAGATCCGTCGCCGAGACCAGGTCGCCATGCTGGTGGCGCAAAAGCCATGATTCCAGAACGCCTCCATGGCCTTTTCCAGGACAACTTCTCGCTCGAACTGGGCCGGTCGCGCCATGGTGAATTCCTCGAAGATTGGCCCATCGTAACATTATTGAGCAAACGTTCAAATTAGTTCTTGACTGGCCACTCGAGTTGTTCAACTATTGTGGAACGATCGTTCCACAATAAACAGGAGTGAGTCAGATGGGTACCTTGAAAGACAACATTGATGCCTACAATGCCCAGAAGAAGGAGAAAGTACCTGCCGAGATTCTGGCCACCATGGCCCAGGCCACCGACGACCTGAAGCACTCCGGTATTGAAAATCGTGCGCTGAAGACCGGCGATACCGTGCCCGATTTCGAGTTGCCTGATCAACATGGCGAGCAGCGGCGTCTGTCGGATTACCTGGCCGAGTCGCCGGTCGTGTTGAACGTCTACCGAGGCGGCTGGTGCCCTTACTGCAATATGGAGATGAAGGCGCTGCACGACGTGTTGCCGGAAATCGAGGCGCGCGGGGCAAGGCTGGTAGGGCTGTCGCCGGAAACGCCCGACCGGGCGATGGCCACCGCTGAACGCCACTCAATCAAGATCGACATACTAAGCGACGCCGGCAATCGTATTGCCGAACGACTGGGGCTGGTGTTCGAGCTTCCGCAGGCGCTTCGTCCCATCTATGAAAAGATTGGCATCGACATTCCTGTCTACAACGGCGATCAAAGTTTCAAATTGCCGGTGCCGGCGACTTATATCATCGGGCAGGACAGAAAGATTCTGTACCACTTCGTCAACGCCGATTACACGCAGCGCCTGGAGCCGGGCGAGATCGTCGCAAGACTGGTGAGCCTCGTGGGACAAGAAAAGCGGGCCGCCGGTGGCTGATTGGCGAGGGGCGCTGTAGCACTGAACGCGTCGCTCAGCTCAGGAGGCGCTGGCGAGTCGTTCTGTCACACAGACCAGACCACGCGGCAGAGTCTCGATAGCGCTATGGCCAGGATCGGGAAGGGAAAAGTGGTGGCCGGGGGCAGAATCGAACTGCCGACACTGCGATTTTCAGTCGCATGCTCTACCAACTGAGCTACCCGGCCGGGGACGCGGGATTATAGAGAAGCTCCGGGGGGTTGTACAAACCAGCGCGTTTGCCCTGAAAACAGCGATCCGGAAAAGCAAACGGCCCGGCGAAGCCGGGCCGCTCGGGTCTGAAGCGACTACTTCTTGCGCTGCGGTGGTACGAAGCCGGAAGGGGCGTCAGAGCCCTCGCCGAAGAAATACTTGTCCATCTCGCCCTCGATGAATTTGCGCGCCTTGGGATCGAGGGGGTTCAGGCGGTATTCGTTCATGAGCATGGTCTGGTGGTTGAGCCACTCGCGCCAGGCTTCCTTCGCGCCAGGCTTCCTTCGAGACATTCTCAAAGATTTTTTTTCCGAGCTCGCCCGGATAAGTCTGAAATTCGAGCCCCTCGGCCTCGCGACCGAGCTTGATGCACTTGACCATGCGCGCCATCGATACTCCCCGACTGTAACTGTTGCAGAAGCTGTTTTACCGGCGCGGCCAGACCACGGGCCGGCGGTTTGCGTAGGTTATACCAGACGCTCTCGGCTGTCTGCCCGTGCTCGCCCGTTGCCCCCAGCACGCGCACGGGAATCGGCGTAATGTCGAAATGAAAATGGGTAAAGGTGTGCCGACGCATCGGCCAGGGTTTGCCCGGCGCAACGCGCACTCCATAGGTGGCGGCGCAGTACGCACGGATATCATGACCACTGTATTCGGGAAAGCTCCACAATCCTCCCCACACGCCCTTCTCCGGGCGACGCACCAGTAGCACGCGATCGCGCGCATCGCGCAACATGAGGAAGCGCGTGTGACGAGTCGGCTGCGCGCGTCGCGGGCGGCGCACCGGAAATGCCTCGGGCCGACCGAGCGCGCGCGCCGCGCAAGTCCTGTGCACCGGGCAGCGGGCGCAATCCGGCCGCGCGCGGGTACAGACGGTGGCGCCCAGATCCATGATGGCCTGGGTGTAGTCCGCGACGCGCCTGTGGGGCGTGAGCTTTTCGGCGAGTTGCCAAAGTTCTTTTTCGGCGGCGCGTTCACTTAATGGCCGCCCGATCGCGTAATAACGCGTGAGCACGCGTTTGACGTTGCCGTCGAGAATGGCATGACGCTGTCCATATGCAAGCGCGAGGATGGCGCCAGCAGTGGATGGCCCGATACCGGGAAGATGGGCAACGTCCTCGAAGCGGCGCGGAAAGCGCGCATCGTACTCGCGCGCCACGATGCGCGCGGCGGCATGCAGGTTCCGCGCCCGTGCGTAGTAGCCGAGTCCGGTCCAGAGATGCAACACACTGTCGAGGTGCGCCTGCGCGAGCGTCTCGATGTCGGGGAAGCGTTCAAGAAAGCGCTCGAAGTAGGGGATAACCGTCGCTACCTGCGTTTGCTGCAACATGATCTCCGAGATCCAGATTGCATAGGGGTCGCGCGATCGTTTCCACGGCAGCCGCTTGCGACCGTGCCGGTCATACCAGGCAAGCAAGCGGCGACTGAAAGCATCACTCATGGTGAGGGCACCGCGGCCGGTTCCTGCGCGTAGCGCTCGATGCGCTCGGCGGTGGTCTCGAGCTCGGACAGCAGGCGCACCTTGAGTATCCACGGCCCGATCAGCGGCGGGATGAAAAAGCGCGGCACCAGCTCGGACTGATAGCGCACACGGGTGGCATTGCCTTCCGGCGTGAGGCTCCAGCGTTCGCGGATGAGATCGAAGTCGCCCTGTGCCGGGTCACCGACCGAGAGCAGGTCGCCATTGGGAAGCTCCCGCATTTCGGCGTTCTTCGTCATGGTCTGGCAGATGAACAGCACGCACACCCGCATGACGACGCGCACCCGCCGGGTGCCGTCCGGGCGAACCTCGAGCAGGCGCAGCTCCTGGACGCTGTCGGCGAGCGGTGGCCGCTGGTAATCGAGAAGCAGCTCGCGCACGCGCGCCGCGCGCGCGTGAACCCGGAACTCGAATCGCACCTCGTAGCGCTTGCCATCGTGCGAAACGTCGGATTCAAGCACGGTCGCCGCGAGAGCGGGCTGGCCGGCAAGGAGCGCGACCAGCGCAAGACTGCTTGCCAGGCGCATCCGGTCAGGGCAGCTTGAAGCGTTCCTTGAGCTTCTTTTCGATTTGCCGCTCAACCGCGCGCGTCGCCATCGCCTCGACGTCCGGTGTATACGTGAGCTTGGTGAACGGCCCCTTGATCAGGATCGGGACCGTGCCGACGGTCACCCGGTAATCGAGTGTCTCGCGGACCAGGTCGGCGCTGCCCTTGCCCTGGAC
>Ga0111171_1058_pt1 | contig 10493 bp, 8 predicted proteins | sample DeeMarSWOR324_28_FD_80232 | JGI IMG/M metagenome (GOLD analysis project Ga0111171, IMG submission 80232) | Acidithiobacillales bacterium SM23_46 | reverse complement strand
AGCGTGCGGACAGGTTTTGGATCGTCGCCGCTGCTGGGTGTGACGTCGCAAATGCGCAGGTCACGGCGTAAGTGCTCGATCTCGCACAAGTAGCGGGCTGTGAAGTAGTAATTCCAATCGGTCAGGATCGCGCCACCCGGCGCCGCTGTCCTGATTAGATGGCGCATGCGGTTGCCGAACCAGTCGGCGCGGTTCTTCGGTGGAAAGAAGTAGTAGCGCAGGTCCTTGTCCTGGGTGAGTGTTTTCTGGCCCGCTTTCTCCAGGGACGAACAGGTCGTCAAGTAGACGACCGGAGGCAGGAGAACCGCCGAGACCATAAGCAGCGAAATCGCCGAAACGGGTCTCGATCCTGCCAGGCGATAGAGCGCGTCGAAACCAAACCCGATCCAGATGGCAAATACCAAGTAGGCGGGAATGTAGAACACGTAGACATCGCTGCTGTCGAAATTGACAGCGTAGCCGACGGTGATCAACCACACGGCCGTTGTCAGCGCCCACCAGCCGCGCCGTCGCCGCAGCGCCCATCCCCATCCGCCCAGCCCTATGGCGGCACCGATAAGCGGGAATTGATAGGCATGGTAGCCCAGGCAGACCAGAAAGCGCTTGAGCACCTGGGCAGGCGTGAAGACAAAGAGCAAGCCTCGCGCGGGGCCACCAGTCGCCAGTTCTACCGACGCCGCCAGCGATTGCATTCGCACGGCCAGAACCAGATAGATGGACGCCCCAAGTACGAACGCAGCAGCGCCACCAAATGTCCGGCGCCACGTCAGAAATCCCCACTCGCCCTGCCACCAAATCCACACAATGTAGACCGGCAACATCAGGACAATCACCTGATGATTGCCCGTGGCAAACGCGACCAGGAAAACCACAGTGGCGACAATGGCCCCGCGCTCGCTGCGAAACCGCTCATAGCGCGCCAACAGATAGAGCAAGACCGCATGGAAAAGGGCATTGAGCGAATAGGCCTCGGGCAAGACCGACTGCATCCAGAACGTGTGGGAGACGGCAAAAACCAGCGAGGTCGCAAACGCCACCCACGGCGAACTGAGAAGCAGACTCAGCAACTCGTAGAGCACCACGACAGCTGCGACACCAAAAACCACGGACAGCAGTGTCAGCCGCCACGACACCGTGGCCAACGGCAGCTGCGACATTGTCTTGCCGATCATCAAAAGCAATGGGTAGCCCGGCGCATGCGTGGCTTGTACCAGGGGACAACGCACCTGGAACTCCGCCGAGTCATCCGTCATGACATCCGGTGCCATGCTCCAAAAGTAGACAAGCGAGACGACAAGGACCAGCCCGAGGCGAAGCGCAACGCGTGTCCCCACATCGAGGTCTCTGTCGCTCGAGCCTGCGGTTTCACTTCGCATACTTCAGGCACCGAGAGTGTCGCCGTATTGCGGCGGGCTCCAGCGGAGCAAGGCTCTGCGTCTGTCGGACAAGCTCTCAATCAATCGCCATGGTTTTGGCGCGGAGCGTCCTGTGTCAAGGTCTGTCTGCAACCGGACAGCCAGCAGGAATGACCGTCGCCGCTCGATGGGTGCCAGCACTCGTGCCCGTGGGACACAGGCCGCAAAATGCATGATGCTCACCGAGTGAAAACGCCCGTTGCATGAGTCTCTTTCGAACGGCGCGCGAGAAAGCGCTTGACCCCCGCAGGCCGGAGCGGTTCCATGGATCTGAGCTGGATTCCCCAGCTGCGTATTATTGCCTGCCGCCCGCCGTACGGCGGGCGAGGCTTTCGACTGGACGGGGGCTGTTGGTGCAAGCCAAGCGCGTGCTTATTCTCGGCATCGGCCCGATCCCGCTTGAGAATCCCAATTTTCAGCATGGCACCTGCTTGCGAACCTGGCAGCTGACCAAGACGCTGCACAACGACGGCCACGAGCTGTTTCTGATTTGCTTTCGCGTGACCGGAAGCCCGGGGGCGAAAGACCGCTCGGCGCGAAAAGAAATTCACCGCGAGCGTCTGCGCTATCTCTCGCTGACTGAAGAGGAGTGTGTCCACCTGCCCTTGATCCGGCAGTACGTCGATGAGTTCCGCCCCGACTGCGTCGTGGGTACAAACACCTATCCCTCGTCGATTCTCGCCCAGCTGAATCCCGAGGTTCCGTTCTGGGCCGACGTCAACGGCTACTTCATGGGCGAAGCACAGGCGAAGGCCGCGCGCTACGAGAACGACCATTACGTCAAGCACCACTGGGATATTCTGCTGCCCGCTCTTCTGACCGGCGACCGTTTCTCGGTCACGTCAACGGCGCAAAAGAGCGTTCTGATTGGGGAACTGGATCTGGCGGGTCGTCTGAATTGCTACACGTTCGGCTATGAATTTGTCGGCGTAATCCCAACGGGGCGCGAGCCGTTCGAGCCGCGTCCCGGCGCGTCGCAGCTTCGCGGCGGCGTGGTTCCCCCCGACGCCTTTGTTGTCCTCTGGCTCGGCGGCTACAACCTCTGGTATGATATGGAGACGCTCTTCGCGGGCCTCGAACGTGCCATGTCGCTGAATCCCCGTATTCATTACGTCTCGACCGGCGGCGCGCTCGAAGGCCAGGACGACTATTCGTTCGACCGTCTGCGGGCGATGATCGAGCGTTCGCCCCATCGCGCGCGCTATCATTTTCTCGGCTGGGTTGCCTTTGATCGTGTCGATCCGCTGTGCCGCGAGTGCGACGTGGGGTTGAATGTGGATGCGGCGTGCTACGAGGCGGTCTTCGGCGCACGCAACCGGATCACTGACATGATGCGAGTGGGACTGCCGGTCGTCACGAGTCTGTCGACGGAAATCAGCCATGCCGTCGCGAGCGAGCAGTGCGGATGGGGCTTTGCCGTGGGGGATGCCGAGGCAATGGCGCAGGCGATTCTGCTGGCCGCCGATCATCGCGACGAGCTGAGACGCCGTGGCGAGAAGGCGCGTCGCTACTTCGAGCGCCACTATACGCTCAGCGAATCCGGCCGCCCCCTGCGCGAGTGGGTCGCTGGCTCACCCTCCAAGGCGCCCGACTGGCGGTGCCCCAACGCCGCCGGCTGGCCGTTGCCGATCCGCGCAGCCGACCTGCGGCGCATGTCGCCGCCGCGTCGTCTTGCCTACCGCTATGCCAAGTTCGGCGCTCGGGGATTGTTGGCGCAGTTGCTCTCGACCCGAAAGCGCCCGGAGCGAGTTGTTCCCCCATGAGCCGCATCTTTCTTGTTGGTGCAGGGCCGATGATGGACGGCGGAGCGTGTCGCGTGACCGCCCACGCCTGGCGGACATGGCATTTCGTCAGCGCCCTGCGCCACGCCGGCCACGAAGTGGCGCTCTATACTGTCTCGCAGACCATCTCGCCGCTTGACCCTTTGGGACAGTTCGCCGAGCCACGCACACGGGACGGCGTTGCCTATGAGAACCTCGACATGCGCGCGGGCAACATGCTCGCCTACCTGATCGAACGATACCAGGCCTTTCGCCCCGATTGCGTGGTTGGCGTCAGCACCGAGCCTGCCTCGTGGGCGTGCCGAATGCGACCGACTGTTCCCGTATGGGCCGACCTCCACGGTTGGGTCATGGCCGAGGCCCAGCTGAAAGCGGCGCGCGATGGCAACGACGACATTCTCTCTCACTTCTGGCAGCACGAACGACCGATACTGCGGCGGGCTGACACGGTCTCGGTTGTCTCAACCGCCCAACGCTTCGCGTTGCTGGGCGAACTCGCCACGGTCGGGCGGCTCAATCGCCACAACGTCCGGCACGACCTTGTCGTGACCATCCCCAGCTCGGTTGATTTCACCTCGCTCGCGAAGCCTTCGGAGACCGACTGCATCAGGCGCTTGGTCGGCGGGGACGATGCCTTCGTTGTCCTCTGGAGCGGCAGCTTCAACACCTGGACCGACGCTGCTACATTGTTCGACGCGCTCGAATGGGTGATGACGCGCGATTCGACCGTCCATTTCGTTGCGACAGGGGGAGCCATACCCGGTCATGTGGACAGCGTGTTCGAGGCATTCAGTGAGCGCGTAAGCCGTTCGCCACACGGCTCGCGCTACCATCTGGTCGGCTGGGTCGGCTCGCACGAGTTTCCTGCCTACCTGGCCGGTAGTCATCTGGCGGTCTGTGTAGACTTCCCCTGCCTTGAGACTTCGGTGGGAACGCGCACGCGTCTGGTCGAAGCCATGGCTTACGGCCTGCCTGTGCTCATAACAAGAGGAACCGAACTGAGCACGGAGCTCGAGCGAGAGCACATCGGTTGGGTTCTGGCACCGGGAGAACCTCAAGCGCTCGGCGAGAGGATTCTCAAGTGTGCAGGCGAGCGCGAGCAAACCGCCTCGATGGGAAAAAGGGCGCGCCGTTTTGTCGAGCAGCACTACGCGATCGAACAAACAATGGAACCATTCCTGCGGTGGGCCGACCGTCCTTGTTTTGCTCCCGACAACGCCCTTAAGCGTGGCGAATCTCCAACGATTTTCGAGGCGGCCACCAACCGATTGGAGTCCGACGCGCGTGCTCTCGACGACATCGAGGATATTCCCTCATTGGCCGAAGCGCGCCGCGAACTCGAGCGATTGCGTTCGCAACGGCGCTCGCGCCTTTGGCGGTTTTGGCAACGGCGATAGAAACCTCGGCCACGTTGGGCCTACCTTTAGACAAGCCGCCCTGAATACAAACAATACCCCCCGTCGTACAGACGGGGGGTAAGGATCGTGAGGATCGAATAGCGCTTCCAAGGGCTATTGCTTGACGCGCCAGATGTCGCCACCCGAGACCGTTCCGTTGGTCGGGTCATACGTGTACCCCTGCTGCCCTTGATCGCCAGTGTCGCCACCAGTCCATGGACCGGAGAGCAGAAGCGGCGACGGCTGCGAGAACTGCGGATCGTACACGACGAACGGCGAGTCGAAGTCGCTGGGTGTGCCCTTGTACTCGTCCACATCCGGACCGAAGCTCCACATAATCCAGCCAACACCGCCCGTGCCCGGGCAGAATGTCGAAGACATATATTCGCCCGGGAAGATGCCCAGGTAGCTGAACGTGGAGCCCTTGTTGCTCGCAAACGGGTCGCGCGTGTAGCTGGTGATGTAGGCAATCGGTGTTGTGATAGTCTGAAACCCCGCGGCTGCCGTGGCCGTATTTGTCAGAAAGTTCGGCAATGAGGCGGCGCCGCCCGTATGGCCTTCCGCCGCCACAACTCCGGCGTTGTACGTCAGCGTTCCGCCCGGACCGGTACCGATTCCCCACGCGGGATAGATGTTGTTGTCTACATAGTAGGCCTCGACCGCAACCGAAAGCGAGCGCATATCGGTCCTCACCCGCGAGACCTTAGCCCTGACCTGAGCTTCGAGGAAATTTGGCACCGCAATAGCGGCGAGAATCGCAATAATAGCAACAACGATCAGAAGCTCGATCAAGGTAAAGCCCCGAATCTTCTTCATACCTTGCACCTCCTTTCGTTTTGGATTCGCAAGCACAAAGGTTCATTTGTGCTTCGCTGGTTCAAGCGACTGCTCGTCCCCTCCGAAACGCGAGGGAACCGCCTTGCTTGCTTAATTTCGTACTTCGTTCCGCAGCTTCGGTCAAGAAGTTTTTTTTCTGGAAACACTTTTTTTGCCAACCCGCTTCTTGCGGTCCTTACCAACTCAGCAGTTGCACCACAACTCCGATTGCAACCAATGCGCCGATCAATTTGAGCCAACGCCTGACCGTGGATCGCCAGATCGGCCGCCACTCGTCAAACTCGAGGATGCCAAGAATAAGTGTCACTACCACTGCCAGGTAGAAGCAAGAACCCACGTAAAGCCAGCCGTTCAAGGTCATTGCTCTCCCCCTGCCCGCTCCTCGCCCTGGGTCTTGCCAGCGGCCAGGTAACGGTCGTAGAAGCTGCCCACGCAGAAGTAGTTCATGCAACCCGAAACAAGCAGGTACAGCGCCGCCAGATCAAACCACGGGTGGGTCTCATCGGCTCTCAGAATGTCCCACTGCAACCGGTCGTGGGCCAAACAGAACAGGCTTGCCCCCGCGTTGCCCAGCTGACCGATAAACGTCAGCAGATTGACAATATTGAAAGCCGGCGAATAGTAGCGAAACTCCGGCACAAGGACTGTCCCATGCAGAAGTAGCCCGAGCAGAAACGTTCCGTTGAGAATAAGAAAAACCGCCGCTCCACGCCAATAATTGCGCCGGAGAACAAAGCCCAGTCCCGGCACCAACCAGCTGCCGACGACCAAGCCGACACCACTTCCAACAGACAGTTTGCGTTCCAACTCCACGAGACCTCCTATCTAAACAACACTACCAACACAGGGTCCGGCTCGCACACCGCGTGCGAAACGGCGGCGAGACGCTATATGAGAGGGACTCCGGGAGTTGTCAACGCAAAGTTCTCCAAGGACGCCGCTGCCCCAGAATCACGTTCACGGCGTCCCTGCTTGTCGCTGGCTCTCCCCCCTCTGGTCAACAACCGTGCGTTGCCGCTCCATTCAGGAACCTCCCTATGGGCCAACGGAAACGCGTTGACCCGCCGATAGGCTGACGCTACGGTCGCAACACAATGGGGGTTACGCTGTTTGTCCGAAAGGGAGTTCGGCGATGAAGGAGTGTTTTGGTGTCCACCTCGGCTGGTTCGGCGAGGACAATTTCTCGGACGTCGCGGCTCGCCGCCGCTGCTACGAGTGCGACGACTACGAGGCGTGCTGGAAAATGATGATGATCCGTACGGTCAATGGCATTCGGCTCGAAATGCGCTCGGGCGTCCGCGGCATCCGCAACTCGCTCGGCGGGAGCCACTCGGAGTTCCCATTCGGCTAGGGACGCCGGTGCAGCCCCAGCTGCCGCCGATGTACAAATCGTAGCCGTCCGCGCCCTGGACAAGCACGCCGGCCACACGTCCGCCGAATAAGTGCCAAAGGTTGCGAAAGTGTTTGACTGTTTGATGCCGGCCTTCGTAGAAACCTGCTGCGCGCTACAAGATGTTCACCGCCAAGAGGGGGGAAACAGGTAAAAGAGTGCCGTGTGGGGGGACGGAGGCGTGCCCCCTTCACGAGCTTGTCGAGGAGGTCAACCAATGTCGGAATTTGAAAAACTTACCCCACCGACCGAGGGCGAGACAATCGAGAAGAAGCGCAAGAAACTCCGCGTTCCCGATCAGCCGATCATCCCGTTCATCCCGGGCGACGGGATCGGCGTGGACATCTGGCCGGCCGCCAAGAAAGTGATTGAAGCAGCGGTGGAAAAGGCCTTTGAGGGCCGCAAGCGAATCGTCTGGTTTCAGATTTACGGGGGCGCGGCAGCGCAAGAACGCTATGGGACAGTCTTGCCCGAGGATACGTTCAAGGCCATCAGCAAGTACGTTGTCGCCATCAAGGGCCCTCTGACCACACCCGTTGGTGGCGGCTACCGCAGCCTCAACGTCACGCTTCGTCAAAGGCTCAACCTTTACGCCTGCGTGCGGCCCATTCGCTATTTCCGCGGTGTCCCCAGCCCGGTCCGCAAGCCCGCAAAGCTCGACGTTGTCATCTTCCGCGAAAACACCGAGGACGTCTATGCCGGCATTGAGTACCAACAGGGAACACCCGAAGCGGAGAATGTCATCAATTTCCTCACGGAAGTGATGGGCGCCAAGATCCGCCCCGATTCGGGCGTGGGCATCAAGCCGATCAGCATTACGGCAACCAAACAGATCGTGCGCAAAGCGATCAACTACGCCATTCAGAACCACCGCTCCTCGGTGACCCTTGTCCACAAGGGCAACATCATGAAATTCACCGAGGGGGCGTTCCGCGACTGGGGCTACCAGGTGGCGCGCGAAGAATTCGCCCGCTACGTGGTGACCGAGGACGAGCTCCATTCGCAGTATGAGGGCAAGTTGCCGCCGGGCAAAATTCTCGTTAACGACCGGATCGCCGACAGTATGTTTCAGCAAGTCCTGTTGCGCCCCGACGAATACTCGGTCATTACATTGCCCAATCTCAACGGCGACTATCTGTCGGATGCGTGTGCCGCGCAGATCGGCGGTTTGGGAATGGCACCGGGAGCCAATATAGGCGACTACACGGCACTGTTTGAGGCAACGCATGGCACGGCGCCCAAGTATGCAGGCAAGGACATGGTCAACCCCGGCTCGCTGATTCTCTCGGGCGCCATGATGCTGGAGTACCTGGGCTGGAAACGCGCCGCGCGCAAGATTCACCAGGCTGTACAGCGGACAATCCAGCAGAAATTCGTGACCTACGACTTGCACCGCCAGATGAAGAACGCCACAAAGGTCGGCACGTCGGAGTACGCGGACCGAATTGTGGCGAACATGAGCTGACGTGAACGAACGACGAGGCGTGGTGAACTGATTCTGATCCTTGCCGTCTGTTGGTGGCGTCCATTTGCGTCGGGAGTGTCGCAGGAGACATTCTGCGTTCATCATTCACGATTCATCGTTAGAAGGAAGGGGGATCACGAACATGGGTAAGCGAGCCAAAATCACCATTGTCGGTGCGGGCAATGTCGGTGCCACGACGGCTCACTGGGTCGCCTCGCAGGAACTTGGCGACGTCGTGCTGGTGGACATCCTTGAGGGAATTCCCCAGGGCAAGGCGCTGGACCTCATGGAAGGCATGCCGGTGGTCGGGTGCGATTGTGTCCTCACGGGCAGCAACGACTATGCCCCGACGGCAGAATCGGACATCGTGGTCATCACGGCGGGACTGGCCCGCAAGCCCGGTATGAGTCGTGACGACCTGATGGCCGCCAACACGAAGATTGTCAAGTCGGTTGCCGAAGAGGTTGCGCGCTATTCGCCCGACGCCGTCGTCATCGTTGTCTCCAACCCGCTCGACGTCATGACCTATGTGACGATGAAAGTGACCGGGTTCCCGCCCCAGCACGTCATGGGCATGGCGGGCATCCTGGATACGGCCCGCTTCCGAGCGTTCATTGGCATGGAACTGGGGGTTTCGATCGAGGACATCCAGGCGATGGTTCTGGGCGGTCACGGCGACTCGATGGTGCCCCTGATCAGTTGCACCTCCGTCGGCGGTATCCCCGTCACCCAGTTGATCCATTCAAACCGTTTGGCCGAGATTGTCCAGCGCACACGCGACGGCGGCATCGAGATCGTCAACTACTACAAGACAGGCAGCGCGTACTACTCGCCTGGCGCGGCGGTCGCGCAGATGGTCGAAGCGATTGTGCGCGACAAGAAGCGCGTCGTTCCCGCAGCCGCCTATTGCCAGGGCGAGTATGGCCTGGAGGATGTCTACGTCGGCGCGCCAATCGTCCTTGGCGCGGGCGGCGTCGAAAAGATCATCAAACTCGAATTGAGCGACGAAGAACTCGCTGCACTGCGCAAGTCGGCCGATCACGTCAAAGCCAATATCGCCAAACTCGAGCTCTAACGGCGTTTGCTGTTTACCCGTGGCAGAGTGCTGTCCGCTCGTCACAGGGTGGAGGTCTGTGCGGCCGACTGAATGCAGCGTTTCCCTGCCACTGGTGGCACAGGCATCTCGCCTGTGCTTTCCAATTTGACTCTTCCGGTTCTAGTGTGGGTCGGTATCGCGCCTTCAGCGCTATTTCATTGGGGCCACTCTCTTCCCGGCGCTTGCGCACCGGGCTATTGTCGGTCGTGCCTACGGCACTCAGGAGTGGCGTGTCAGGGAAGAGCGCCCGCGCCGCACGGCGGGCAGGTTCGGCCTTCGGCCTGCAAGCGCTCCGAGAGGGGCTACCCACAGCAAATCCGGAACAGCCTCTAGTTTCATTCGCCGCAGACCTTTGAGGAAGGATTGAGAGGACGGGACGACGCTGAATAGACAGGATCAGGCTTTGCCCTGAGAGAACCGCTCTCCCCACTGCTGTGCACGCTCGAAATCCTCGAACATGCGCTCGCGCTGGCGAAACACGCGGCTGTGGTAAAGGCGTCTTCCGCCGGGCGACAGCTGCGAGGGCAGCGTCACGTGAAGCATCTCGTGATAAATGATGTAGCGCACGAAATACTGTGGCACGCGGCGGCGGTCGAGATAGGGATGAACCCGAATGACGCCCGTGGTCTCGTCATAGGTGCCGAAGGTGATCTGGCGCCGTCCGCGCATGGTTCGCGACCCGTTGCCCCACGTGATTTGCGCTGAGCACTGCCCGTCGAAGTAACGCCGGTTGAGTTCGTCGAAAATCGCCCGAAGGTCGTACACCTCGCCGCGCGGCTTGATCTTTAGCTGGCGCGGTGGTCGATCGGACAGAGCGTCCCAGATGTGGCTTTGCGCGTCGACAAACGACCGGATGAGGCGACGTGCCCGTGCGTCCTCGCGGCGAATCAGCGTGGCGACCGCTCGAATCACCTTGGGCGACGCGTCGAGAAAGGCTTCATGAAGACCGACACGGAGGCGATCGCTCCCCGCGGTGCTCTCGCACGAGAAATAGGTCCAGCGATTGCGATGGAACCGCACGTCGAGTTGTTTGCCGGATTGCTGCTCGAGCTGCTCGACAAGCCAAACCCTCATGGCACCGGCGTCTTGCCCGTCGGGCCAAAGAGGCAACA
>Ga0111171_1146_pt1 | contig 10511 bp, 7 predicted proteins | sample DeeMarSWOR324_28_FD_80232 | JGI IMG/M metagenome (GOLD analysis project Ga0111171, IMG submission 80232) | Acidithiobacillales bacterium SM23_46 | reverse complement strand
CGTCCTCGGTATTGAAGCGACCGAGACCGAAACGGATGGATGAATGGGCAAGCTCGGGCGGGACACCCAGCGCCCGAAGCACATAGGATGGCTCCAGCGTTGCTGACGTGCACGCCGACCCGCTCGAAACGGCCACATCGTCGAGAGCCATCATGAGCGATTCGCCCTCGATGTATGCAAAGCTCATGTTCAGGCAATTGGGAAGGCGATGCTCGGTACTGCCGTTAACGTAGACCTCCGCGAGGTGACTGAGGAGATGGCTCTCGAGCTTGTCGCGCCAAGCGGCGAGCCGCTGACCTTCTTCGGCCATCTCGACCTGGCAAATCTCGCACGCTTTGCCCAAACCGACAATGCCCGGAACGTTGAGCGTGCCCGATCGCATGCCGCGCTCGTGACCACCCCCGTCGATGATCGGCGCCAGGCGAACACGCGGCCTTCTGCGCCGAACGTACAGCGCGCCGATCCCCTTGGGACCGTACATCTTGTGGGCCGATATGGACATCAGGTCGATTTCCAGCGCCTGCACATCGACGGGCACCTTCCCCAGCGCCTGAACCGCGTCGCAGTGGAACAGAACACCTCGCTCTTTGGCGATCCGACCAATCTCGGCAATCGGATGGATCACGCCAATCTCGTTGTTGGCGAACATAATCGTGATTAGAATTGTCCGGTCGGTGATCGCGTCGGCCAGTCGAGCCGGATCGACCCGGCCGTCACGCTCGACCGGCAGGTAGGTGACCTCGAAGCCCTCGCTCTCCACACGTTTGCAGCTGTCGAGGACCGCCTTGTGTTCCGTGGCACACGTGACAATATGGTTGCCCTTCTTGGCGTGGGCCGCCGCGACGCCCTTGATGGCGAGATTGTCCGACTCGGTTGCGCCACTGGTGAAAATAATCTCCTTTGGCTCGGCGTTCACGAGTTGGGCGATCTGTTCGCGCGCGATTCTGACAGCCTCCTCGGCACGCCAACCGAACGGGTGCGAACGGCTGGCGGCATTGCCGAACTCCTCGCAGAAATAGGGCCGCATCGCCTCGAAAACCCTGGGGTCCACGGGCGTCGTTGCATGATTGTCCATGTAAATGGTACGTTTCATCGACCTGTCCAACCTCCCGGCCTCACCGCGGTCAGCCATGCCGGTGGGCAGCGCGGTGCCCAACCGCCGCTGAATCGCGATCGGCTCTCAGGATGTGCCTTCCCAGATAGTCCAAGGTGACCCTTTTGACAAGTCCCATCATCGCTCCGTCCAGTATGCGAACGTCGTGCCAAGCCCAAAGCAGCCAAAGCAAGGGCGCTAAGTCTTTTCTATTCAGCGATCCGCACTTTGATCCGCTTCGATCGCTTTGCTCCTTCGTGCCGGCCGGTCCGCCGCATTTCCTCCACAGGTTGGCGCAAATGGTGAGCGTTCGCCTCGCTCCAAGGCTTCGCCAACAAACCGGCGAACCTCGTTCGCGTAAGCCACCTGGTTGTCGGCGAAGATGCAAGCGTGCTCGCCGTGCGGCGCGATGAAGACTCGCGTGTGAGGGCCGGCGCAAAGCTCGGCCAACCGCCGAGCGGTCGCGGGTGGTGTCCGCCGGTCTTCCTCGCTTGCGACAAACATCGCCGACGTCTGCGTGATCCGCCCGACCGAACGAGCCACGTCGAGGTCGTCGGTGTTGAAGCGCGCCCGCCACCGGACCCAGGCGAGAACCAGCGGCGCAAGAACGGTCAACGGAAAGCCAAAGTAAAGCCGCACATGGTGCCAAACCGTCTCTCGAAGGCTCAGGTAGCTGCTTTCGGCGATAAGCCCACGGATGGACGGGTCTCGCTCGGCAACTCGGATAGCCGCCACCGCTCCCATCGAAATCCCCCACAGGAAGACCGTCTGCCCCAGATGGGTACCCGAGCGCACGTGGGCGACCGCTGCCTCGAGGTCCCGGGTTTCGTGGTAGCCGACGCTCGACACGCGCCCTTCGCTGTTGCCGTGGTTGCGGGAGTCGAACGCGACAACATCCCAGCCCTCGCGACAGAGAAAGACAATTTGCTGATCGAGCATCTCCTTCGACGCGCCCCAGCCGTGGGCAAGAACGAACGTCAGCGGCGCCGGCTCTCGGTAGAATTCCCACGCCTCGAGCCGCAGGCCGTCGGATGTCCTGAGTTGGACCACGCGTGGCTCGAATCCCTCTAACTCGGGCGTGTAATCAATCTTTCCCCTGAGCGGATTTCCGGTGATCATGGACGGTTCATTATGCCTTTGACGGCTGGCTGTCCAGAGGATTTGTCGCCCCCCGCGCCGCCTCAGCGACTTGCAAAAGAGAGTAGCGCAGGCATCCTTGCCTGCAATTCTTCGCCGCCACCCTCAAAACATGCAGGCAATCCGCCATGCGGCGAGCCGCGCCACGGCCGCAATTGTCACCCAGCACATTCAGAGCTTCTAAAAGAATGAACCGCAGAGATCGCAGAGCGCGCGGAGATCATTCCGGAAACAACATCACAAAGGGTTTTTCTCCTCAGCGTTTTCTGCGTCCTCGGCGGTGAGTTCATTCTTTTAGCGTCTCTTAGGACATGCAGGCGGGATGCCTGCGTTACGACTTTCCAGTCGGCCATCTGCTACTTCGCGAATGCCTCAACCACGGCTGCTGACAGACAATCATTGACATCCGGAGGGCTGTGGGGCATAGCACTCTGCGGCGAGAAAAGAGAGAGTTTTCCTGTACGGTCGAGGCTGGAAAGCGAAGGAGACACGCGATGTATGACAAACCTCCCTATACGCCTGCCATGCGCGAAGTCCTGGGATTCAGCAAAGCAGAGGCAGGGCGTCTGGGCCATGACTATATCGGTCCCGAACACTTTCTGCTGGGGATCATTCGAAAAGGCGACGGGCTGGCTGTTCAGACGTTCCATAATCTTGATGTTGACCTCAGCGAGCTGAAAAACGAGATCGAGCGATCGTTGGAAATCGCCAAGAGTCCAACCGGCGGTGTCATCGTACCCAATCGCGAGGCCAAACGAGTCCTGGAAGCCGCGTGCAACATTGCGATCACATTGAAGCACGGGTGGATAGGGACCGAACACCTTCTGCTGGGTCTGATCAAGGAAGAGGCGACGTTGCCTTCGAAGATTATCCACAGCAGGGGCGTGGATTTCGAACGAGCGGAACGCGAGGTGCTGGATGTCATCGAGGGAGTCGACGCCGCCTTGAAACCGAAGGACCACGGGCTTCAAGAAATGGGAAATGCTGCGGCAAAAATCGAAGAAAAACGTATTGGAGGTGACGGGATGGCAAAGAGACTGAAATATTTCGTGAACAATGAGTGGTTGGAATCCAAAACGGACAAGTATATGCCCATATACAATCCGAGCACCGGCGAGGTGATTGCCGAAACGCCGCGCTGCACGGTTGATGAGGTCAATGCGGCTGTGCAGGCGGCCAAAGAAGCCTTCCCAAGTTGGAGTGATACACCACCACCGAAAAGGATTCAGGTCTTGTTCAACTTCAAGAGACTCCTCGATGAACACCTCGAGGAACTCGCCAGTATCTTGTCTACAGAAATGGGGAAAACCCACACCGAGGCCAGAGGGTCCGTAGAACGAGGCATCGAGATCGTCGAGTTTGCCTGTGGAATACCAACCCTGATGATGGGTGAATCACTCGAAAACGTGAGCAAAAACATCGACGTCGTGACCTATCGACAGCCTCTGGGAGTATGCGTGGGCATCGTTCCGTTCAATTTCCCCGCGATGATACCGATGTGGATGTTCCCCTTAGCCATTGCTTGCGGGAATACATTTGTGCTGAAGGCGGCAAGTATGGTTCCCCAGACTGCCATGCGGCTTATGGAACTTCTTGTCGAGGCAGGAATGCCCAAAGGTGTCCTAAATCTTCTCACGTGCGGAAGGGAGTCGGTAAAGATTCTCTTGGAACACCCCGACGTCAAGGCAATATCATTTGTCGGTTCTACAAGTACGGGACTGTATATTTACGAGACAGCCGCCAGGAGCGGAAAACGTGTACAGGCGCTGACAGAAGCGAAAAACCACTGCCTGGTTCTTCCCGATTGCCTACTGGAGCGGACCGCAAGAGGAATTGTCAACGCGACATTCGGCTGCGCGGGCGAACGCTGCATGGCACTGCCCGTTGCGGTCGTTCACAACAAGATCGCGGAGGAATTGGTCGCGCTAATCGTGAAACTGGCCAAGCAAGTCAAGGTAGGCTACGCCGACTCACCCGACACACAAATGGGCCCCCTCGTGTCGCAGGACCACCGCGAGGGTGTAATACAATATATCGAGAAAGGTGTCGAAGAGGGCGCTGAGCTGGTGCTGGATGGGCGAGGCTGCACAGTCAAGGATTATCCCAACGGATTCTATCTCGGACCGACCGTGTTCGATAAGGTGACGCAGGATATGGTCGTGGGCCGCGAGGAGATATTTGGCCCTGTTCTCTGCATCAAGCGGGCCGCTAGCTTTGAAGAAGGCCTCAGAATTATTAACGAGAGTGAGTTTGGCAATGGCGCCGCAATTTATACACGAAGCGGCTACTATGCACGCGAGTTTGCTCGCCGCGTTGGTGCAGGGATGGTAGGAATCAACGTCGGAATACCTGTCCCCTTGGGATTCTTTTCCTTCACCGGCTGGAAAAGGTCCTTTTTTGGCGATCTGCATAGCCATGGCAAGGATGGCGTTTTGTTTTATACAGAGAAGAAATCAGTCACCTACAGGTGGTTCTCGGAAGAAGAGGCTAAGGTAAAGAAAGTAAGCACGTGGGACTGAGTCTCTGAAACACGTGCCGATTATATCTGCAGATCCAAGAATGGAGGGAGGGCGTCCGAGTATACACTCACTTCGCTTCGTAGGCAGCCACTTTCGACTCGAACGTCATCGGCGTACCATGCGCGGCACGCTTGATCCGAAAAACGACCACGCACGGGCCACGCGCGAGTTGCCCCTCCAGGATTAGCGCTCGGCGATTGTAAGCCGGGACCGCCTTGCCCTCGACTTCAGCCTTCTCGATCTCAATTCCCACCGGCAGATGGATGACAATCTTCTGGGCCGGTCTCCGACGCGGTGGATCGAGCTGGAGGCGAACGATATCCCTCTCGGCTGCAGCGATATATCCAGCATTGCCAAAGTGTGTAGGGGCGTCTTGCACGACAATCCGCTTGCCGTCGTCGAGCCAGTGCACGGGCACGCACGACAGCAGGTGGAGCGTCTGCCCTTCCTCGCGCACAAGCATATTGCGAAGCGTTGTAATGTAGAGCGCGGCTGCCCAGAGGTGGGGCACCGTATCAGACCACGCCTCGCGCCGCCCGTAGTTGATGCCCTCGGCGAAACCCTGCGTCGAGGTCGTGTGGAGGAGAAACGAATAGAAGCCATCGACAGCCTTCTCATAATCGCCCCGTATGATATGCGAGTTCGTCACAAACTGTGACATGTACGGGTGGATGTGGCCGGGCCGCCGGCGCGGCGACCAACGAATGATCCCCTCGCAAAAACCTCCGCCGAATTCCTCGCGGACATGGTCAAGCGTGGCCCCCACGCGCGAGTCCTGGGCATCCACGAGCAAACTCGGAAAAACCACCTCGAGGTTGCCCCAGTGCGTCCCTCTCTTCTCGTAGCTCGGCGGAATGTAAATCAGGCCAGTCTTGTCGAGCGCTCGCAAGATACACTCGCGGTACTCTTTAAACTCTTTGGCAAAGGTTGCGGCATCCTCCTGTTCGCCAAGCGCACACGCTGCGGCGGCCGCCGACTGAACGCCTCGGAGATTCCACCAGTCGTACCCAACGATGTGATGCTTTCCATCCCAGAGGTTCTCGCCATCGGCCGGTGCATTGGGCATAATGCCATAGAACGGCGATGTCGAGTTTTTCTCCTCGCGTCTGGCTCGCTCTATCCACTCCACGGATTTTTTGACCTGCGGGTAGACGCGCCGGAGCCATTCGAGGTCGCCACTCAGCCGATAATACTCAACCATGGCCCAGAGTGCGTATCCGTTTCCATCGAGCTGGCCTTTCTGGGTGCAGAAGAATCCATCGTCTCCCTGGAAGCGCAAAAAATGCTCAAGGCTTTGGCGGGCGGCGTCGCGATAGCCGGCGTGAGCGAGCGAGATGGTCTGATAAGCGGCATCGCGAAGATAGAGATTGTCATAGAAACCCTCACCGGGCTTGATCACTCCTTTGTCGCGCCCGATGAACTGATACACCAGCGAGGCTCGGTAGACATTCATCGGCTTTGCCTCGGGCACTTCAACGTGCGCGCCACGCCCCAACAGGTCTTCCCAAAATGAGACTGTGCGTTTAGCCCACTGCTCGAAACCCATCTCGCTGAGAGTGGACAAGACTTGCGCCGATGGGGCGGACAACGAACCTCGCAGTCCCCCCTGCCGGTAAAGCTGCGCTTACGCGCACCCTCGAACCTTCCGCGGCCAACTGCACTCCTTCTTGCGGCAGCCGAAACACGGCAAAAAGAGTTTCACCCGAGAAAACCGCCGGATCTTTCTCCGACAAGGTCTTTCGGATCTCGCAGTTCAACCCATCTTTCTCGGGTTGCCATTCGAGGCCGAAGTGTGCCTCTGCCGGTTGGCTCTTGAGGTTGGTAAGAGTGGCACGCATAAAATTCAGGAAGTTCTCGTCCGTCGGCCAATCATAACCGCCATCGCTCTCAAAACCCAATGGGCAGGCGAAGACCTCGAGCGTATATCGGATGGCCTCGTTGACGACAAAGTCAAAACGGACGATCGGAAGGTCGCCGTTCCGCAACGTCTTCTTGACGTGCTGGTTCAGCGCCACCATCGCCTCTCCGACCAACGGCCGGCACCGCAGTCCGCCGGCCAGGATTAACTCCCCGTTTGGCGCGATGCGCGTGCCGTCCGCGTGATCCTTCAGGCCGACGACGGTCCACGAGTTGGTGAAGTAGTCAAATGGGTTGTCAACATTGCGAATATGCACACCGGGGCCGAGCGCGACCTGCTGTTGCTTCTCCGCTGCGATCGTGTGAGAAGACCCGCCAAGGCAGGTGATTATGGGGACAAAGGAACAGAGAAACGTAAAGTTGCAGAAACGTCGCATTGTCAAAACCTCCTGCACAGCGGCCGGGCACCTGCTAACCTGAAGATGGTCTCCTGACACTGTTGCGGTTCGTTGGGCCACTGGGGGTGGAAGTCTGCCCCTCGGAGGACAGCATGTTGCGCTTGTCGACCATGCTCACATCCGAGAGGACTTTCTCGGGAGGTATGCCCGTGCGCCTACAAGCTCATCAGGCCGCCGAGGCGGTTGAACCGCGTACCGTCCGGTCGGCGGCACCGGTTGCAGAACAACGTTTCGCCAGCCAGCAAAACGGCCGTTTCCTCGGCTTTGGCAACCGTGGCCTCGTCGCCCTCTTCCATTTCGACCGGTTCGGGCGCATTGTCGGCGCAAAGCAGTGCCGGCCCGCGCGTGACAACGAGCCGCAGCCGCTCGGTCTCGCGCAGCACCAGGTGGTCCACCTGTTCGGTGCTGTTGTTGAACGCCACGCCGATGCCCTCGCGAAAGAAGCTGTGCGTGATGCTGCGATAGTAAGCACTGCTGCCGAAGGGCGTGGAAACGACCAGCCCGTCTCCCACGATTTCATTCGAGTAGGCCTCGTCGTTGATCCAGACGCGATAGCGCACCCCCGAGGTCGCGACCGCTTTGTGCAGCACGATGTCATTGATGGCAAGCAATCGGTCGTCCTTGGTGATCCCGGCCAGCTTGATCAAGCCGGTCTGCGAGACGTCGCTGCGCGCCAGCCGCTCGAGTACGGCAGCGTCTTCGTGCTCCGGGCACTTCCGGCACGCAAGGGCATGGCGCATCGCCAGCTTGGGAACACCCGGCCACTGGCGCTCGGCCCCCAGCAACGTGCCGTCGCCGCCATAGGAAATGACCACGTCGGGCTTGGCCTCAACGATCTCCAGGCCGGTCTTGCGGATCAACGGCAACAAATCGGAGGCGTCTTGCCCTGCCAGAGCAACCCTCATTGTTATCACTTCCTCCTCGAAGCCGAATGATGAACGATGAATGATGAATTGAACCAACCACCGCGTGTCTTTTCGCGCTCTTTGTTTCCGTTTATCGTTCCGCGTTCATAGTTCACCGTCGAAAATGCGGCGCAGCCCTTCGTCAAAGGACGGGCGCACCAAACCCCGCTCGGTGATGATCGCCGTGACGTAGCGATGCGGCGTCACATCGAACGCCGGGTTGTAGACCTCGATACCCTCGGGTGCGGTTCGACATCCAAAACCGCACGTTACCTCGTCAGGGCTGCGTTCCTCGATTGGAATTTCAGCACCCGAAGCGATCGCCATGTCAATCGAGGAAAGAGGCGCGGCGACATAGAAAGGCACACCGAATTCGCGTGCTGCAACCGCGAGGCCCAATGTCCCGATCTTGTTGGCCACGTCGCCGTTGGCCGCCGTCCGATCGGTGCCGACGAGAACCGCGTGAACCTTGCCCTGCGCCATGACCGTGGCGGCCATGTTGTCGCAGATCAGCGTTGCGGGAATCCCGGCCTGCTGACACTCCCAGGCCGTCAGCCGCGCGCCTTGGAGCAAGGGACGCGTTTCGTCAACGTAAACATGGATGCGCTTGCCCTGTTCGGCAGCGAGAAAGACCGGCGCAAGAGCAGTGCCGTAACCGGCCGTCGCCAAACCGCCCGCGTTGCAATGGGTCAGGACGCTGTCGCCATCGCGCAGCAGGTCGGCCCCATGGCGACCGATGGCGCGACAGACGCGATGGTCTTCTTCAATCATGGCAAGCGCCTCGTCGAGAAGCGCCTGCTTGATCTGCTCGACCGGCTTGTCGCGCAAACGCTCGACGCGCTCCTGGACCCGGCGCAGCGCCCAGAAAAGATTGACCGCTGTCGGTCGCGCTGAGCCGAGGTAATCGCACACGCGCGCGAGCTCGTCGCGCAGCGTCTCGAAGTCGCGCGCCGCCGAGTTGCGCACACCCAGGTAGCATCCCAGCGCCGCGGCGATGCCGATGGCCGGGGCGCCCCGCACGCGCAACGTCCTGATTGCCTCCCATAGCTGCTCGACGTCGCCTATTTCGATGTGGCGTAGCTCGGCGGGCAGAAGTGTCTGGTCGATCAGCCGCACACATTCGCCCGTCCACGCGATCGTCTCAATTGGCGCTTTTCTCGACATTCCCGACACCCGACGCGGTGCCTCGGTGCCGCCCCTGCTGCACCTTACCCATGCGCTCCCACTGCCTCGCGACAGCGGCTTCTCAGATAGGGACGCCCAACGCGATCTTTGTCAAACAAGAAAAGCCTGGCCGCTCAACCAGGCCTGATTCTTCACCACGGAGACACCAAGACGCAAAGAAATCTTGATGTGGTACTGCAGCCGAACATGTAGGCATCTGGCAGGTGCTTGGCGAGATGCGTCAATCCATGAGCGCGGCGAAGGTCACAAACACTTTGGCCCGCCGAGCCAGGCGAATCTCGCTTTGGCCAGACCAGTTGCGAAACCGCCCGCGGACGGTGTATTCGACCTTCAGCTCCATGTCTTTTGCACGAGACCCGTCAACCTTCCAACTCAGGGGTCTAATAGACGCTACCTTGAAGTCCGGCTGCTTCCACAACCAACCCAGCGGATGCCTGGGTAGCGGGAGCGGCCACCAGAAACCACCCAGTATCACACCCCAGTCCGGCCCACCAAGGGCCGGCGTTTGAGCAGTCTCCCACTTCCCGAGGAAATCCGGCTCGCAGATGAGTTTTACACTTCTCCATTTCTCTCCGTCACACGCGGTCAGGGTGATATTATCCACACGAACAGCGTAGAAATCGTCAGCCGGTCCTCTGAACTCGAGTTTCGTATCGTAGGGCTCACTCCAGTGCGCCAGCCACACGACAATCAGTGCAGGCACTGCCCAATTGAGCGAAGGCTCAACGCAAACGTCGATCGTTACGTTATCGGCTGTCTCGGGTGCGGCTACTTGCGAATAGGTCGGATAGTAGTGCAGTGCTATTCCGCATCCGGTACAAAGTACAAACACCAATGCAAGTATCCCGAGAAGTGCTTTCGGTGTTCTGATGCAGTAGGAGATAATAGCACCGCTCCTGGGTCATTCTCGCAGTTTACGGGTGACAAAACCAGCGCATGCTTGTGCACGACGAAATCAAATCTCCCCGGCCGTCAGTGCTACGTCTCTCAACCGATGCTAATGAGGACATCCTCGATCTCGGCGCGCAGGCGCTCGGCCTCGCGCCTTGCGGCAGCGGCGTAATCATTGCCCGACGAGGCATAGAGAACAGAGCGCGAGACATTGATGATAAACCCGCGGTCGGGACGGTCGTTCGCCGCCGCCCGCACGCTCGCCTCGAGGTCGCCACCTTGCGCGCCAACGCCGGGAATGAGAAAGGGAAGATCAGGTGCGGCACGGCGAACGTCCGCAATCCGCTCGGACTGTGTGGCGCCGACGACGAGGCCGATGTTGCCGTTCTTGTTCCACTCCGAAGCGCGGCGTGCGACCTCCAGATAGAGATCATTGGGGACCTGGAAATCGGCGGCCCCGGGATTC
>Ga0111171_1060_pt1 | contig 10642 bp, 8 predicted proteins | sample DeeMarSWOR324_28_FD_80232 | JGI IMG/M metagenome (GOLD analysis project Ga0111171, IMG submission 80232) | Acidithiobacillales bacterium SM23_46 | reverse complement strand
CTGACGCCGCGAACCGAACAAGGCGCGGACGAGTCAGCCATTATCCCGGCAGCATTTCACCGCCGCATCCGCCTTGCGCCGCTCGCCGCCGTGGCGTTTGAGCTCACACTCGTAAAAGAGCCATAAGCCGGCCCGTGTTCTTGCAGCGTCGGCCTTTCAGTAGACCATTACGCCAGGGGGCGGTAGGCGGGACACTCCTGTCCCGCATTCGTCGTAATGCAGGCAAGATGCCTGCGCTACGACCTGCCCGACAAGAGTGTCGGGCTTACCAAGGCAGGCGCAATTACATGTTGCCCTTATGTCAGAATAGTCTGACAACTTGTGCGACAGCCCACGAGTAGAGATGCCAATGGCGGACGCCGGTCACGTTGTCGAAAAAGACCGCGTCGGGTGTGGCGCCTTCCATGGCACAGCCGTTGACCAGAATCAGCCGATCCATGGGTTTCAGCAACCAGAGGTGAGCGGGGAACCCACAGCTGAAACGCTCGGCCTGCGACTGACCGTCGAGGCGAACGTCGCGCACACAATCGTGCGGAAGAACCGTCTTGGTGAAATCGAGATCGAGCGCAAAGACATGAAAGGTGCCGGTCGTCAGATCGGGGTTGCCGCCTGGCGCATCGCCCAGATCCCAGATTGCCGTCCAGATGCAATCGGTGAAGTCGTCGGAGATCGTCATGACGGCGGTCAGCGGCGAAATCTCCAACATGATCGCCCACTTCGAGTCATTGCCCAAAGCGAGTGTCGCTTGCGAGGCGAACGAAGCAGTCGGCGTCTCCACGCGCACGGCGAACGAGAAAACGTGCTCGCCCTCGTCGGGCACTGCAACCGGCCGGTGAACTTCCCAGACAACGGGCAGCAGCGGGCTTTCGTCGGCATCGCAACAAACAGCGCGCCCCGTCAGCGAGACGGTTGAGACAATCGTGATGTTGCGCGTGCTGCCGGTCCAAGGGGCTTGGCCGTCGAGCGGGCCGAGCTCGTAGGAGTCAAACGTCTCTTCCAGCCACGGCGCTGCCTGGGTATCCTGCGCCAGTGTCGCCGTGGCCAGGCCCCACAGAAGCGCTGCAACCGCTTGGCCATTCATGGCACTCCCCGTCTCGTTTCACTATGGTCACGCGATTGTCGCCACATGCTCCGGGCGGGTCAAGCACGCAGGTGGTCGTTCGGCTCGCGGAACTGGGGCGGCAATTCGGGCGGCTTGTCCCGGCGCACGTAGACTGTCCGTGTCGGGTAAGCGATCTCCAGGCCAAGCTCTTCGAGCAGGTGCATGATGGCGAGATTGATCTCCTGGCGCACCTGCAAATACTCGGCCCAGACGGTCGTGATCGTGAAGTAGTAGAGAAAGATCTGGAGCGCGCTCTCGCCGAACTCGGTGAAGTAAACGAGGAAGAAGTCCTTGTAGACCTGAGGGTGGTTGCGCAGGATTTCGCGGATGCCCTCGACGGCCGCTTCCATCTGCCGCGGTGTCGCCTCGTAGCCGACGCCAACGGTCATCTTGACGCGCCGTAACGGCATGGCCGACCAGTTGTTGATCGCCCAATTGCCCACGACGCTGTTGGGCACCGTGATGAGCGACTTGGCGAACGTCCGAATGCGCGTGCTGCGAAAGCCGATCTCCTCGACCGTGCCCTCGACCCCATCGGCCTCGATCCAATCGCCGACGCGAAATGGCCGATCGGCCAGAATGACAACTGACCCAAAGACGTTGGCGATCGAATCGCGCGCTGCCAGCGCGAACGCCAATCCGCCAAGGCCAATCCCCGCAAGGAGCCCCTTCACGTCGCCGCCCATCTGCGCAATGACCTGCACCACAACGATGATGACGACGAACACCTTGAGCGCCTTGCGGACAATCGGCACCAGCTGCTCGTCCAGGCGTGTTTCGGTGCGCTTGGCGATGCGCTCGATGTACGTGGCGAGCACATTGGTCAAGCCGAAAGCCAGCCACGCCACGTCAACAATGAAAAGCGAGATGATCAGGTTGGTGGCAAACGTATCCAGCCCTTCCAGTTGCGGGGGCAGCGAGATGAAGAGAACCTTGACCGCGCCGAGCACGCCCAGCATGGCGGCGGCAAAACCAACCGGCTGCACCGCGGTGGCGACCAGCAGTTCGTCTATGCGTTTCTCAGCTTCTTCTTTTCCTTTTCCATAGCGGCTCAGAAAGAAAACCACGACGTGGCGCAAAACAAAACCCAGGACAATCAACACCAATGCCGCGAGAGAAAGACCCCAAAAGCTGACGCCAAACATTTCGCGTGCCGGTGCTGCGAAACTCTTTTCCGCCATCTGCTCAATCACAGCTGTCAGAGAGGGTGTCGTCGCGGCCGACGACGTTGTCGAAACACTGTCCGCAAGAGGATTCACGATGTTTCTTTTCCTTCCTCTGGACTGTTGCCCGGGTTCTCAATTGTGATTGCCGGCGTGCATCACACAGTACTACTTCACAGTTGCAATCGCACGCACTCGAGCAGCGCATGAACAATGAAGCACGCCAGGTCTCAATAGCAAGCTCGAGCAGCAAAGCAACTTGGCGCTCGCAGTTCATCGTTGCTTCTATCCAACATGACGCGGCCGTGCAAGCTCCGAACGCGAGTCAGAGAAAATCTCGGTTGGCGAGGCCAAAACGCGCAATTCCATTAAAGCCAGTGCTTTGTGGCGAAAGCAATCTGCATGAACATCGCGATCATTGAAAATAGGCAGCTTAGGCCGTTCTTCCACGCATTCTCCCCTTGTCCTCCCCATCTTTCGAAGAGGCCGAAAAATGTCCATACAATTGGGAAAATTAAACTTACGCACATGCAAAAAAAGTTTTCCACAGGGCGAAAAAAGCTCTTGACACCACATCTTGTATCTGGCTTTTAGTTACGACGCAATATCTGATGATCTGCCCCGCCGAGGGGAACGAGGACCCGGGAGCAAAAAAAGCGGGCCAGCCACCGATGGGATACGGCGGACAGCACAGAAGTGGTCGCTCGCCGTAGGGGACGATCTCAGGAAGATTGCGGGATCCGGGTCAAAGCAGTTAGCCAAGTCACTTTTGTCGTGTAGGCACGCGCGCGGGACAGCGGGCGTGCGGTGGGGTGTTCGAGTCGGTTGAACGCGACAGTCCAAACACTCGGCACGAGAATGAAAGGCATCGCGATCCAAAAACTCTACCCGATCCAGTTCACATAGATTCCATCTCACTCGCAGGAGACAGCGGTTATGGCAAAGTTGCAGCGGCGGTTCACACAACCCGATCTTGATCCCCTTGATGCTGTCAAGTTCGAGCGGCGCTCGACGGTGATCGCCAATCCCGACGGCTCGGTCGTGTTTGAAATGCACGACATCGAAGTGCCCAAGGACTGGTCGCAACTCGCCACGGACATCATCGCCTCGAAGTATTTCCGCAAGGCGGGCGTGCCGAGCCCCGAAGGGCGCGAGACCGGTGCCCGCCAGGTGGTCCATCGTATCGCCCACACCTTGCGCACGTGGGGTGAGGAGAAGGGTGGATACTTCGAATCGCCCGAAGAGGCCGACACGTTCGAAGCCGAGTTGGGGCACCTGCTGATCAAGCAGATTGGCGCGTTCAACTCGCCGGTCTGGTTCAACTGCGGCCTGTATCACGAATACGGAGTCCGGGGTTCGGGCGGCAATTGGGCGTGGGATTTCGCGGGCAAGCGGCCCGAGCAGATCGCAAACAACTACGTGCGGCCGCAGTGCTCGGCGTGCTTCATCCAGTCGGTCGAAGACGACTTGATGTCCATCTTTGATCTGGTCAGGAGCGAGGCGCGCATTTTCAAGTACGGCTCGGGAACCGGGACAAACTTCTCGAAGCTCCGCGGGCGACAAGAGAAGCTGTCGGGCGGCGGCACCTCGTCGGGCCTGATGTCTTTTCTCGAGGTCTTCGATCGGGCGGCGGGTGCGACCAAGTCGGGCGGGACGACGCGCCGCGCCGCCAAGATGGTCTGTCTCAACATGGACCACCCCGAGATCGTGGATTTCATCAACTGGAAAGTGCGCGAAGAGAAGAAGGCGCAGGCTCTTATCTCGGAGGGGTATCCGGCCGACTTCAACGGCGACGCCTATCACACGGTTTCGGGCCAGAATGCCAACAACTCCGTGCGCGTGACCAATGACTTCGTGAATGCCTATTTCGAGGACGGCATCTGGCAGACGCGCCTGCGCACGACGGGCGAGATCTGCGATACGTATCGCGCACGCGACCTGATGCGCCAGATCGCCCATGCCGCCTGGGCGTGCGCCGACCCGGGCGTTCAGTTCGACACGACCGTCAACGACTGGCACACGTGCCCCAATTCGGGGCGGATCAACGGGTCGAACCCGTGCTCGGAGTATATGTTCCTCGACGACAGCGCCTGCAACCTGGCTTCGCTGAACCTGATGAAGTTCCTGGGCGACGATGGGACGTTCGATATCGAGGCGTTTCACCACGCCGTGCGCGTATTCATTCTCGCCCAGGAGATCATCGTAGATTTTGCCAGCTATCCGACCGAGAGGATTTGCCGAAACAGCCACGACTTCCGCGCGTTGGGTCTAGGCTACGCCAACCTGGGAACGCTCCTCATGGTCTCGGGAATCGCCTACGACAGCCCCGAGGCCAATGCCGTCGCGGCGGCGATCACGGCGATCATGACGGCGGCCGCCTACGAGATGTCGGCCGAGATTGCTCGTGACCTGGGGCCGTTTGCCGAGTTCGAGCGCAACCGCGAGCCAATGCTGCGCGTCATGGGCAAGCACCGCGATGCCGCCCATCAGATCAGTGGCGAGTTCTGTCCGCGCTACCTGCTCCAGGCGGCCAAGGACGGCTGGGATCGCGTCGTCGAGCTGGGCGAGCAGCACGGTTTCCGCAACGCCCAGACGACGCTGCTCGCCCCGACGGGAACCATCGGTTTGCTGATGGACTGCGACACGACGGGGATCGAACCCGATTATGCGTTGGTCAAGTTCAAGAAACTGGCCGGCGGCGGGTGTTTCAAGATCGTCAACCAGTCTGTACCCCGGGCATTGCATAGGCTGGGCTATACGGCCGCTGAGGTGGATGCGATCCTGCGATATGTTCAAGGGACAATGACTCTGCAGGATGCTCCAGCGATCAATGACGACGTGCTGCGCGCGAAGGGATTCACTGATGAAGATCTGGCAAGAGTAGAGCGGGCAGTGCCCGGGGTGCTGGAACTTTCCTATGCCTTCACGCCGTGGGTACTGGGCGAGCAGACCTTGCAGCGGTTGGGTTTCGCGCCCGAGCAATACGCGCGCGAGGGGTTCGACCTGCTGCAGGCCATGGGCTTCACGCCTGAACAGATCGACGAAGCCAACCGGGTCATCTGCGGATCGCTGACGATCGAGGGGGCACCGCACCTGCGCGACGAGCATCTGGTGGTTTTCGACTGCGCCAGCAAGTGCGGCAAGTACGGCCAGCGCTTCCTCTCGGCCCAGGCACACGTCAAGATGATGGCAGCCGTTCAGCTATTTCTCTCGGGTGCGATTTCGAAGACGATCAATCTAACCAATGAGACGACGCCCGACGAGATCGAGCAGCTTTACGTCGATGCGTGGCAGCGCGGCCTCAAGGCTGTCGCACTCTATCGCGACGGATGCAAGCAGTCGCAGCCGATGGCCTCGACGGTCAAGACCGAGCGGGGAGAAGCCAAGGCGGTGCCTTCGCCCGCCGGTGGCATTCCGCTCGTGCGCCGCCGTCTGCCGCCGAAGCGCCGGGGCTTCACCCAGGAGGCCCGCGTGGCCGGCCACAAGGTCTATTTGCGCACGGGCGAGTATGAAGACGGCACGCTCGGCGAAGTTTTCATCGACATGCACAAGGAAGGCGCTGCGTTTCGCAGCATGATGAACTGCTTCGCCATTGCTGTCAGCAAAGGACTCCAATACGGCGTGCCGCTCAAGGAGTTCGTGGACACGTTCACCTTTACACGATTCGAACCCCAGGGGCCGGTGGACCATCCCTACATCAAGATGGCCACCTCGGTGATTGACTACGTCTTCCGGGTCCTGGGACTGGAATACTATGGGATGACCGAATTCTGCCAGGTCAAGCCCAAGAAAGTGGTAGAATCTGAACCTGGGCGGGGTGACGAGGGCCTTCCTACCCAGCCGACTGCGATCAGCTCCGAGCAAACAGTGGAACGCCGTGCTGCTCCAGAAACCCGTCCTAGCGCTGACCTCGTCACCTCCGCCCAATTGCAAACAAAGGAGGTGGGAGCCGCGGGCCGAATGCGCCGTGCGGCCAAGGCGAATGGCGCCCATGCCCATCTGGCCAACCTGATGGGCGACGCGCCGTTCTGCGACAACTGCGGCCACTACACGGTCCGCAACGGTTCCTGCTACAAGTGCACCAATTGCGGCAACTCGATGGGTTGCTCGTAAAGGGGTGTAGGGGCGCCGCGAACGGTGCGCTGATCTTCGGTGTCCAGGGGTGAAATGGGGTTTAGACTATTCTGGGAGGGATCGGCCCCTCTCCCCTCCTCCCGACCCTCCCAAGCCCTGTCCACAATGGACACCGGCCGCCCGGGGATTCCATGCCCCGGGCGGTTTTGCATTGATGCCAGAGGTAAGAAGCAAGAGGCGAGAGGCAAGAAGATAGAACATCCTCAACGGGGGAACGCGCCAGCGAGTGGATCGCTTTGCGTACTTTCCCCCTACAGCCGGTGCCAGGCTTGAGGAGTCGCACTCTGAACGCAGCCTGTTCTCTTTCCCGATAGTTGGTTAGGGTTTCCAGTCGCGCGCCCCGTGGACCACAGCTGTGATCCAAACCTCTTCTCCCTCAACGCGATACATCAAGCGGTAGGCGCCATAGATGATCTCGCGGCAAGCCGGGTCGTTGATCTCAGGTATGGTACGTCCCAGAAGTGGGTCATGCTGCAAACGCTCTGCTGCCTCGAAGAGCCGCTTGGTGAAAAGGTACGCTCGGTCGGGAGAATCTCTTGCGATGTACTCAGCAATGGACTCAACATCATCCAAAGCAGATGGAGCCCAGATCACTGTAGCCACTTGCCCAGCCTTTGTTTCGCCTGATCGTGAGCAATACCTTTGCCCTCGCGGATTTCTCTCTCGCCATGTGCGAATTTCGTGCTGATGTAGAGGGCGTGGATGATCTCGTCCATTGTGACATTATCCGGCAAGCTGTCTATTACTTGCTTTGCGCAGTCCTTAACGGTCACCGTTCTGCTCCTTCCTGCGATTTGATACTGTCTCCTTCACTTGGCAGCCGGAGTCAAGGCAGGACAGCTCGACGGCGGCGTCGGCAAAAAGGCGCTGGGCGGTTTGGTCCAATGCGTAGGCTTCGCGGTAGACAACGCGCTTGATGCTGGCATTGATGATCGATTTTGCGCAATAGGAACAGGGACAGAACGTGGTGTAAAGCGTTGCGCCCTGGATCGAGATGCCGTTGCAAGCCGCCTGGACGATCGCGTTTTCCTCGGCGTGCACGCACAGGCATTCGTCCAGGCGCGTGCCCGACTCTGCCATCGACCAGCAGCGCGGACAGCCGCCCTCGTTGCAGTTCTTGATCCCCTTGGGCGTGCCGTTGTAACCGGTCGAGACGATCTGGCGGTCCTTGACGATGACGGCACCGACGTGGCGGCTGAGGCAGTTGGACCGCGACGCGGCGACACGGGCGACGTTCATGAAATACTCGTCCCAACTGGGCCGTGGCGGCAGGCGGCGGGTGAGAATCTCGCGAAGCGCCCTGTCGATCCGGCGGTGAAAGGCTTCGACCGTGCGGTCGTTGCGCAGGACGAGGTCGGCTTCTTCGCGGCAGAGAGCCAACTGCTGGGCGTCGGGGTCATCGCTCGCCAGCTGGCGCTTTTCGGCCGCGACGAACTCCTTGAACGTCGGCAACTGGTCACCCTTGCGGCCGCGCGCGACCGACCGCTCGTAGCGCACACGCCGCGGTGCATCGACGAACACCATGATGAAATCGCGCCGCAGGCGAAGTGTCTCGACTTCGCCCGGGTGGCGAATCGACGTGACGACGTAGCGCGTGTACTCGTTCATGCACCGCAGCGCCCGCACGGCCAGTATGCCAGCACCGTAGTGGCGGCGCAGCTCGTTGCCGACGGAGGTCAGTCGCTTGAGCGTGACCTGCTCGCTGCGCGATTCAATCTCCTCGCGGATCATGTCCGAGAGCGAAATGTGAACAAGCCCCTTTTTCTGGAGATACGCCGCGAGCGTGTCTTTGCCCGCGCAAAAGTAGCCCGTCACTCCGACAATCATCGCCCGCCTCGCCGGTCAGAATTCCATGGCGTCTCGCCTTGCTGCCAACAGTAGACGTTGCCGCGCCGACCACGCAACGCTTTTGTTATGATCAACCGCCAAGACGCCAAGATCGCCAGGTCAATCGCGCACTCTCCCGCGCCACGGCAACTCTTTATCCATCGCGCGCGGCGTGGGACCGTCATCTGGCAATGCGTCGCATAAGTTTGGAAACCATTAATCGAAACGTCGGTAGGCCCGACTCTCCAGTCGGGTTCGGTGGTGTCGAAAGGCCCGAAAGCGCTTTTCGGGCTTTTCGACGCGGGACAAGCCCGCCTTCGGCGGGCAAGAGTGTCCCGCCTACCGACACGCTGATGGTAGTGAAACTCATACAATGCGATACTAGGGCGTGCAGTGCGACACATTGATGTGTGGAAAGAGATCAGCTTTTCTTGGCGCTCTCAGCGATCTTGCCGGTCGCTATAAGCTATAACCTTTCCCGCCCCGTCAATAGGCTGAGCGCGCCCCCCGGTGGGTCGTTCTTTGGCGTCTGGCCCGACGCGCACGGGGTCGTGGCGGCCACAGCCAAGCGAGAGGAGATATGTGCAGTAATTGTTCAGACTCATGCCCTCTTCAGCCGCCTGTTTTGCGAGTCGTTCGTGCAACGAGCGTGGAATACGCAATGAAAACCTGCCGCTGTATTCTTTCTCGGTCGAGGGAAGCGGGATTTCCTGCCCGTCTTCCAAAGCGAACTCAATCCAGACTTCTTTCACGCGTTCGATCTCTTCATGCGCGTCCTCGAACCGTTCCACTACGGTCATACAACCGGGCAGGTCGGGGATCTGAACAAACCATCCGCCGGTCTCATCCTCAATGATGCGGATTGGATACTTGAGACGAAAGTACTCTTCCCTATTCATCGTCGGGCATCTCCAGATCCAGCAAGTTTGCGATCTCCCGCACGTAATGGACACTGACCTCTTTGCCACGGTGCGGGCGTGGAAAACAAATCAGCCTGTGCCCAGGTTTTGTGAAGTGGTAAATGTGGGAGCCTCCGTGCTTCCGTCTTTGCAAAGTATAGCCATAGAACTCCAGCAACTTCCGCAAGTCCTTTGGGGTTACAGTTCGGGGACTCTCAAGCACCCGCCGGGTGATCTTGTCGAGCTCGCCCATCGCACAATTCGATATGACACCACATATGGTGTCATCAGTCAAGGCCAAATTCACTTTTTTTGCCCCTTTTGGGTCTTACGGCGACAGTTGGACATTTGGCCCTTCTGGGGTTCGGCGATGATGTTTCTCGCCGCGCTCATAGACAGCCAGGATGTTCTCCGGGGGCACGTCGGGCTGGAAGAAATGGGCCGGCGCGAGGATGTAGCCGCCACCTCGTCCGAGCGTTTCGCAGTATCGACGCACTTCTTCTCGGACCTGGCGCGGTGTGCCATGCGGCAGAAGACGCTGCATGTCGATACCGCCGTGGAAACAGAGGCGATCGCCGAAGTCGGCCTTGAGATGTTCCGGTGCCATCTCCGGTCCGGTCGGCTGAATGGGATCGAGCACATCCACACCCAGCTCGATCAGGTCGGGAATGAAAGCGCGGATCGCGCCGCAACTGTGAAACAAAACCAATGCACCGAGATCGTGAATACACTCGATCATCTCGCGAAGGTAGGGCGCGACGAATTCGCGGAACACGGCGAGTGAGAGCAGCGGGCCGTTTTGGCTTCCCAGGTCGCTGATGAGCAGGAAAAGATCAATTCGCCCGCCGCTCGTTTCAGCCGCGCGCGTGTAATCTTCAAGGTAGAAGTCCGTGAACTTGCGGCAGAGAAAGTGCGCCCAGTCGGGCCGCTCGAGCATGTCGAGGAACATCTCCTCCCAGCCCCGCACCAGTGCAGGCCGCTGCCAGACATCGGCAAATCCGTAAAGAAGAGCATGGGGCTCGTGGCGGCGGCATTCTTGCGCGAGCGTGGAATAATCGAAGCAGTCCGCGCTCGGCCAGGGGAAGGCTTCGAGTTGCGCCAGACTTTTCGCGCCGGCAAGTGCGCCTTTCACATCCTCGCGCATCGGGCCCCAGGGAATTGGGCGATAGAGAAAACGTTCGCCCCAGAAGTTCTGATAGACACCGCCGCCGATTGGACGTTCGCGCGGCGCGCCAGCGTTGAGATGGCGGATGTCGATCGACAGTTCCTCGAGCAGCCGTTGTTCGTCAGAATGTCCGAGGTGTTTGAACAGGCGGTTAAGCGCAGGCGTTTCCGCCCAGAAGTCGCGCGGGATTCTGTCGGGCGTCTCGCGAGCGACAGTCGCCAACACGCGTTCTCTTGACGACATCATTTCGCCCATTTGACCTCACCCGGCTGAAGGCCACACTTCCTGGCCAGGGCGGGCAGGAACTCGTCGATCTCGTGGTCGATGAGATCGAGTTTCGCGCGGATCATAT
>Ga0111171_1128_pt1 | contig 10813 bp, 10 predicted proteins | sample DeeMarSWOR324_28_FD_80232 | JGI IMG/M metagenome (GOLD analysis project Ga0111171, IMG submission 80232) | Acidithiobacillales bacterium SM23_46 | reverse complement strand
ATCACTTCATGGAAGCGTCCGTACCGTTCGTACGGCACGCCCCCGCCTTCGCGGAAACAGCGCACCACGTCATCCTCGACCGTGCCGAGTAGCGGGATGTACTGAGCAAACACTGCGAGATTGGCGTTGCCGGAATTGGTGAGCAGCGCGGCATGCTCCGCTGGCAGCTGGTAGGTGCCGTTCCCGGGGTCGGTCTCGACCACGTGGGCGGCCACCATCGCGCCGAGCCACTCGCGCACGTAGCGCTCGTTCAGCCCGGCTCGCTCGGCAATGGCGTTGCTGGTGAGCGGGGGTGCGCCGGCGAGCGCGTTCAGCAGGCCGGCGCGGTGCCCGAGCGAAATCATCAGCACCATGGCGGCGTCGTTGTAGGCCCGGATCAGGCGGTCCTCGAAGGTCGGCGAGGTTTCCGGGTGCGAGGCTCTGGGTGAGATGACCGCGGCTGTGTTGCACATGATGCCCTCCGTGCGTGGTTCGATTCAGTGTGGGCACAGCCTATTCCCGCTCCGGCGCAGTTGTTAAAGTCGTTTCTGCCGAAAAGCGGACGAATCTGCCATGCCCGATCGAGACCAACGCCCGGTCGTTGCGCTTCTCGCCGTGCCGGAAGTCACGGCCTCCACGCTCTACGGTATGTACGACCTGTTCGCGGCCGCCGGCCGCGATTGGGATTTCCTCGTCAAAGGCGCTCCCGGCGATCCAAGAATTCGGCCGCTCGTGGTGTCCGGCGCCCGCCAGGGTTTTCGCGCCATCAACGGCGTGTGGATCACACCCGAATCGACGCTCCACGATTGTCCGCGCGCCGAGGTCGTTTGCGTGCCGGAACTTTTTGTTGCACCTGGCGAGTCGCTCGCCGGTCGCTACGCCACCGAAATCCGGTGGCTGCGTGAACAACATGCCGCCGGCGCGACACTGGCGGCGGCCTGCTCCGGCGCCTTATTGCTGGCGGAGACCGGGCTGCTCGACGGGCTTGATGCCACCACTCACTGGGGCTACTGCGATGCGCTGGCGCGGAGCCATCCCGCCGTTAAGGTGCGCGCGGCGCGCGCCCTGGTCGCCGCCGGCGAAGGACAACGCATCGTCATGGCCGGGGGTGGCACCTCGTGGCAGGACCTCGCGCTGTTTCTTATTGCCCGCCTCATCGGCGTGGAGGAGGCCATGCAGCTGGCCAAGGTATATCTGATCGACTGGCACAACATCGGCCAGCAGCCGTTCGCCGCGCTTACCCGCGCGCGCCAGGTGGACGATGCCGTGATTGCCAAGTGCCAGGAGTGGGCGGCGCTGCACTACGATGAAGAGGCGCCGGTCGCGGCCATGGCCAGTCTGAGCGACCTGCCGGAGCGCTCCTTCAAGCGCCGCTTCGCGAAGGTCACGGGCATGACGCCGATGGAATACGTGCAGACTCTGCGACTCGAGGAAGCCAAGCACATGCTCGAGACCACGGATCTGCCGGTGGAGGCCATCGCCAATGAAGTGGGCTATCAGGACGCCAGTTTTTTCGGCCGGTTGTTCCGGCGCAAGGTGAATCTCACGCCGGCGCAGTACCGCAAACGCTTCGGCGCGTTACGGCGCTCGCTTGCGGCTCCGATCGCAGATGCGTGAAGGCAGGTCGTGCCGGTCGCAGCCCGCAAGGTGTGGGCGAACCCGGTCATTCTTTCGCGCCGGCATCCGCTAGGCGACGTGCTGCGACAGGGCCGTTTCAACCTCTTCCATCGAAAATTGCTGCAGCTCCACGACCCGCGCCTGGTTGCGAAACGCCGGCGGGATAATTCTCCGCGCGGCTTCGCGCGACTCGGCCTCGACAGTCATCCACGCCTTGTGGATGCCGTCCTTGCAGCCCCAGTCGCAACGCGTGAGGAAGTGCGAACCGCTCGCGAGGAAAACGTGAATCGCACGATAGCAGGCGATGCGCTCGGCCTCGTGGGGGATCTCGATCAGATATCGTTTCATGACAGGCTCCTGAGCGTTTGAAAAATGGACGGGGTCGCGCCACGTCGGCGCGACCCCGCCACCGGTCCGGTTCAGGCCAGCTCGATTTCCACCGACACCGGCGTGCCGTGCACGATGGTGTCGTAGATCGGCGAGAACGCCGCCAGCTCCTTGAGCGTTTCCAGCGAGGCATCGGCCTTCACCTTGAAGCGCGCGCGGATCTGCTGATATCCGGTGCGTTGTGCTTCGCTGAGTTCAAGGAAGTTGTGCGCGTCCATGTCCCCCTCGATCGAGGATTCGATGGATTCGATCTTGATCCCGCGCGCTGCCGCCTTGTAGACAATGGCGCTGGTCAGACAGGCGGTGAGCGCGTGAAGCAGGTACTCGGCCGGGTTGGGCGCTTCGTCATCCCCGAGTAATACCGGCGGCTCGCCGGTATCGACGGTGAAATGCCGGCTGTCCACGCCCTGCTCTTCGCCGCCGCCGTGGAAGTTTCTAATGGTTGTCTGGTTGAGTCCGCCGCCGTGCCAGCGATTGGTGGCGCGAAACTGGAACTTCGCGAGCCGGGGCTCGTCGCGCACGGCAGCGACGATCTTGTCGTAGGCGGTGACGTTGAGTCCGTTCAGGTACTGGTCCGGTGTTTCGATCGCTTGATTCAACATGGCTGTTCTCCTTGATTAAGGTGGATGGTGAGTGCCGCGTCCGGCGAGGTTCGCCCTTCGCGTCGGAGCCCACTATGAATTTGGCAAGCCCGGATGATCAGGGGCAAAATGCCCAAGACCGGGGCTTTTCTGCCAAATCGCCTGCGCAATGATCCACATCAGTCTCGTTGCCATTCCCGAGTGCGGAGCATCGCTGATCGGCGCGTTTGAGCTCGTGGCTTCGGTTGGAACGGCTTGGAACCAGATCATCGAGCGCAGCCGGCCCGAACCGCAGTTTCAGGCGCAGATCGTGAGCGAGCGGCCGGGCCCGATGAAGATCGCGGAGAGCTGGTCGGTTGAACCGCATGCGACGCTTGCGCAGGTGGCCAGGACGGATGTGATTTTCGTCCCCTCTCTGTGGCTTGGCCCGGACGAGACTTTCGTCGGCCGCCATGCGGAACTTAAAGCCTGGATCGCCGAGCGCTATCGCGACGGCGCGATGATCTGTGCGGCATGCACCGGCACGCTGCTCATCGCCGACACCGGCCTGCTCGATGGCGAAACCGTGACCACCCATTGGGCGTACGTGGATTCACTGCACCGGCACTACCCGAAGGTGCGTATCCGCGGCGAGAAGGTGCTGGTGGTGTCGGGTCGCGATGGCCGGATTGTCACCTCCGGCAGCCACGCGACGTGGTATGACCTCTTGCTCTACGTCATCAGCCGCTTCGTTGGAAAAGAGGTCGCGCTGAAAACGGCGAAGTTCTTCCTGCTGCAGTGGCACACCGACGGCCAGCTGCCGTACATGGCGTTTCGAGAGAACTTGCAGCACGGCGATGCTGTAGTGCGCCAGGCGCAGGAATGGCTCGGTAACCACTACAGCCACCCGAATGCCGTCGAGGCACTCGAGCAGCAATCCGGCCTGGCATCACGAACGTTCAATCGCCGATTCAAGCAGGCCACGGGGTTAACGCCGGTCGCCTACGTGCAGCAAATCCGCGTCGACCGGGCGAAGACGCTGCTCGAAACCGGCGACTTGCCGATCGATCAAATCAGCTGGCGTGTGGGCTATGAAGACATCGCATTTTTCCGCCGGCTGTTCAAGCGCCTGACCCAACTACGGCCGACCGAGTATCGAAAGAAATTCCGCCTGCCAGCGCCGGCACGGGAGCGATAGAGCACAGGGTCGGTCCCCCGCAACGCAGTGCGGCCGGTCGAACCTGCGTGCTCAGTAACGGCTTCCTTCGAGCAGATCTCGTACCTCGGCGATTTCCTGCGCGACAAAGTCACGAAAGACGCGCAGGCGCTCGGTGCGCTTGAGGTCACGGTGCAGCAGGAACCACAGCTCCGTGTCCATTTCCGGGACCGGATCGGCATAGCGTTCCAGCTCCGGGTCGGGATCCGCGAGGTAGCAGGGCAGGATCGCGAGGCCCGCGCCCTGTTTCAGCATCTGTTGGGTTACGTTCGGATCATCGACCGAAATCGGGTAGCTCTCGCCGCCGGCGAGCTTCTTCGTCCACTGACGGTGAAAATCACAGCAGGTCATGCCGATCCAGGCGGGCGGCGCACTCTTCTTGCGCAATGCGGCGAGATAGCGGCGACCCCCGTAGACGGTGGAAGCGATGCGGGCAATCTTCTTGCCGATCAGGGTTTCGGACGGCGCGTTGGTAACACGAATCGCCGCATCGGCCTCGCGCCCCACCAGGCTGACATCCGAATTGGAGACGAGGACCTGCAGTTTGATTTCCGGATAGGCCTTACTGAAGCGGCTGAAGATTGGTGCGAGGAATGAGCTCGCCATGATGTTGACCGCGGTGACGCGCAGCGATCCCGCCAGCTGCCGGTCCTGGCCTTGCAGGGTGCCATCGATGAGCAGCATTTCGCGCTCCATGCGCAGTGCAATCACCTTCAGGTCCTCGCCGGCGGGCGTGAGTTCATAGCCCGAGCGTTTGCGCTCGAGCAGCCGCACACCCAGATCCTGCTCGAGCTGCTTGAGGCGGCGCGACACGGTCGAGTGCTGGACGTCGAGGTGTCGCCCGGCCCCCGAGACCGAACCCATGCGTGCAATCGCCAGAAAGATCCGCAAATCGTCCCAATTCATGCGGTTTTCTCACCCGTGCATATTTGCACATTATAAGTTCCGAATTTGGGAATGGTTACTGTTTTCTGCACACCCTAATCTTGGCTCCGAAGCCGAGCCGCGACACGCGCGATTCCGGGGTGGCCCGGCGGCTGTTTGCAACCACACATGACCAAACGGGGGTGCAACATGAGTCAGCAGAAAACATATACGGGCAGCTGTTTCTGCGGTGCGGTGAAGCTCGCGGTCACCGGGGAGCCGGAGGGCATGGGGTTTTGCCATTGCGATTCCTGTCGCCGCTGGTCGGCTGGCCCGGTGAACGCCTTTACCCTGTGGAAGCCCGAGCGCATGAAGGTCACCCACGGTGCCGAGCACGTCGGTAAGTTCGAGAGTTCACCGAAATGCCATCACCATTGGTGCACCGTTTGCGGCGGGCATCTGTTCGCCGACCACCCGGAGATGGAACTGATCGATATCTATGCGGCGGTCATACCCGACTTTCCTTTCAAGCCCGGTGTCCACGTGCACTATCAGGAAACCGTGCTGCCGATGGCTGACGGGGTAACAAAGTTCCGGGATCTGCCCGGCGAGGCCGGTGGTTCGGGAGAGGTCATGCCAGAGCAGTCATCACGCTAGGTGAACATATATCGGGGAGGATGGCATGCCACGAGTCGCAATTGTCCAGGAATCGCCGGTGCTGCTTGATCGCGAGCGCAGCATCCAGAAGGCCGCCGGGTTGATCGGGAAGGCCGCAGCGGATGGTGCGGAGCTCATCGTCTTTCCGGAGGCATTCATCCCGGGCTATCCCGCATGGATCTGGCGCCTGCGTCCCGGCAGCGACTGGGGAGTGAACGAGGCCCTTCATGGTCGTCTGCTTGACAACGCCGTTGACCTCGGTGCCTCGCATCTGGATCCGCTGATGCAGGCGGCCAAACGCCACGGTGTAACGGTCGTCTGCGGGATGCACGAGCGGGATCACAATCTGAGTCGCACCACGCTCTACAACACTGTCGTGACCATTGGCGCGGACGGACAGATCCTCAATCGTCATCGCAAGCTGATGCCGACCAATCCGGAGCGCATGGTCTGGGGGTTTGGCGACGCAACCGGTTTGAAAGTAATCGATACGCCCGCCGGCCGGATCGGAACCCTGGTGTGCTGGGAAAACTACATGCCACTCGCGCGCTATGCCTTATATGCGCAGGGGGTCGATCTTTATATTGCGCCGACCTACGACAGCGGTGATGGCTGGATCGGCACCTTGCAGCACATCGCCCGCGAGGGCCGCTGCTGGGTGGTCGGGAGCGGCGTCGTCCTTGAAGCGGGAGACATACCGGCCGATTTGCCGGAGCGGGAAAAGCTCTACCCTGATCCGAAGGAATGGGTGAATCCCGGTGACTCCGTCATCATCGCGCCCGGCGGAGAAATCGTGGCGGGCCCACTGCGCCAGAAGAAGGGCATCCTGGTGGCCGATATGGACATCAGCCAGGTGAGCCAGGCGCGTCGGGTGCTGGATGTCGCCGGCCACTACGCACGGCCGGATATTTTTCGGGTCCACATCAACACTCATCCCCAGAGTCCGGTGGTGTTTGAGTGAGGGGTCGTTCGTTGCCCGCATCTTCGTTCGAGAGAAACTTTCACTGACTGCGTCACAACGCCTCTGCGCTACCGATTCAGATCTAGTGAAACGCCATCACCGCCGCGATGAGCGTTGCCACTGCCAGTAGCGGCCCGAGCGGACCGAGCTTTCTCATCATCTGCGCCGCCTGCACATCACCCGCGCGGCGGGTGCGGGCAGCGAGGTAATGCATGGTGCCGACGAAAGCAATGATCATCGCCACGAGCGCCATTTTTATCTGGAACGCCGCATTGAGCGCCGCCGGGCCCATGACCAACGCGAGCCCGACGCCGGAGACGAGCAACAGCGCGAGTCCGACGCTGCCGACCTTCGAGATCGCGCCATTGATGCCGGGAATCAGCGTGCGCGCTTCAGCCTGCTCCATGTTGCGCGCCGCATGCCGCCCGACCGCGGCGATGAAGAAGCCCGTGCCGGCGCCGACGGTGAGTCCGAACATATGAAGCAGTAGAAGTGTCTTGTAGAGCATGGCCGCCTCCGCGATGGCGAGTGATCAGCGTTTTGCCTGCGCCTGCTTCGGCAGGTTCTTCGGCACGAACTCGATGTAGGGCGTCGATACCTTCACGCCGGGCTGCGCCTGCTTCGGCAGGTTCTTCGGCACGAACTCGATGTAGGGCGTCGATACCTTCACGCCGGGCGCGGCAGGCGCTGGCGCGGGCTCGCCGGTGGGCCCGAGCGCGCGAATGTAGTGGTAGATCGCGACAAGGTCGGCATCATTCGCGTCGCGCAGGTTGAACCACGGCATTGGGGGACGCATCGGCTGGCGCACGCGCGCAAGCCAATCCTTTTCGCTGATGCCCTGCACGTAAAGCCGCAGGTTCACCGGGTAGCTTGTGCCCCAAGGGCCCTGGAAGCCGACGATGCTGCCAGTGAGCCACTGCTCGCTCGGGATCTTTCCCGCGGCCTCGGGGTAGCCGGGGGTGTGGCAGTCGTTGCAGCCGCCCGTGACGACGAGGTAGCGGCCGCGGTCGAGGGCGGCCAGCAGGGTGGGCTTCATGGTCTCTCCTCGTCGACAAGGTTGTTGTTCGAGATACAGTGTACGTGGGCGCCCAGGTCCGCGTTGCTAAATCTTGGCTCAGGGAATCGTAATTTTTTGCTAAGCCGGTCCTCGGTTCCCTGTTTCGCGGGGTTTGTAACAAGGTTTTGGCATCGGCCGGGCTCAAATTGTCCGGCCACGTGACGTCGTGATCAGGAACCTCCGGAACTGCTCAGGCCCGATTCGTCTCCCCGTCGGGACGCAGAACATATTTCACCGGCGTGTCGGGTCAGATGGATGTCCATCGCGGGCGGCGAGGGCGCGTTCCATTAAGTAGGCCTTGTTCCTCGCGTTTTTCTGCGAGTTCGCGATCTGGGAATAGTGCAGGAAGATGCGGGCGCGAAGGCTGTCGTTCCAGGGAGCGAGCGCCAACGCCGCGTCGTATTGACGAAAGATGTCCGTCGCGGACACCGGCGCGAGACTGATGCGGTAGCCGGTGAGGTAGGCCTGCTCGGCGGACAGCGCGCGTTTGAGCCGCTCGGCCTCGTCCCGATTGCGTAGCGTCATTGCCGCCAGCAAGCCGGGCGCGGCGGCACGTCTCAGGCTCGCGATGAACTCGATGTTCGTGGCGATCCGTTGCCTGTGCGAGACGGCATATTCCCATGGCGAGAAGAATTCGTAACGCGGATGCACCAGCGTATTCTCCGGCGCGTCCCGGACCGCCTCGCGGATAACTACGCCGCCGGCGACGAACTGCGCCATCACCGCCTCCGGCGTCGTCAGACCATAGCGTGCCAGGCCGGAGAAGGCTTCGCGGTCGGCGCGCATGACCCTGTCGATGCGGTTGCTGTCGAGTGTGATCTTCTCGTTCGAGCCGATCAGGATCGTGTTGTAACCGCTCAGCTTGAGCGCGGGCATGAAGAAGCCCATCAGTACGTGGGGAAAGCTGTCGACGAACGTCTTCAGAACCATGGCATATTGGTGCGGCGGCATGGTCCCTGGCATCCACTGAATCAGGATACCGCCGGGCGCCAGGCGTTGCCGCAGCAGCTGGTAGTACTCCTGCGAATACGAGAAGCCGTTGGACGCGTACTCGAGTGATGTTTTCTCGTCGGCGGAGATCACGCGGTAGCGATCGGACGTGGTCCGGAGGTAATTGGCGATGTCGTCGATCACCACGCGCACGCGCGGGTGGGAGAGGACGCGGTGGTTTTCGTCGGCGAAAATCGCTGCGCCCTCGACCACGCTCGGCTCGATCTCGACGCAGGTAATCGCCTGTACCCGGTCATGGCGGATGCTCTCGCCCGCCAGCATGCCGGAACCGAGTCCGACCGACAGTTCGGTCGAGACATCGTCGCGCAGCAGCTTGGGCAGGTGAGCCAGCAACAGCTGCTTGTACTCGGTGAAGGTGTTGCCGCCGATGATGATGCCGTCGATGGCCATCACTTTCTCGCCGCTCGCCGGGTCGAGCGTCACCTTGGTCGTGGCCGACGGCCCGTCACGGTAAAACAGGGTCCGGTGCGTCGGACGCTCGTTCTCGGTGGGAAATTGAAAGTCGAGCGGCATGCGCGCGAACACCAGGAGCGCGCCCACGGCCGCCGCGGGCGCGGCCCAGCGCAAATAGCGCGCGCTGGCAAGGCGCGACACCAGGAACGCGATTCCGATACTGGCGTTCAGTGCCGCCATCAGCAGAATGCCGCGCTGGATGCCGAGCCAGTTCAGGAGCACGAAGCCGGGCAGCAAGGCGCCGGCGACATTGCCGAGGGTATTGCTCGCGTAGACCAGTCCGACGTGCTTGCCCGTGCGCTGAAGATCGACAATGCCGACGCGTCCCACCAGGGGGAACGTCACGCCAATCAATGTCGCCGGCACCAGCATCACCAGCAGCGCAATGCCAAAGCGCGCGCCCGTGAGCGTCCCGACCTTGCTCGCCGCTTCGCCCAGGAATTCGCGGATCGCCTGCGGCTCGAGGAAGGCAAACAGCACTGGCAGCGCCGCGGCCGAGGACACCGCAATGAACACCTGAATCCAGCCGAACAGCGCCACCCGGTCCACCACCCGGTCGATGACCAGTCGCGCCAGGTAACCACCGAGCGCGATGCCGGTAATGAACGCCGTGAGCATGGTGGTGAGCGCGTAGGTCGAATTCCCCAGGAGAAACACGAGCGAGCGCGTCCAGTAGATCTCGTAGGCAAAGGACGTCAGGCCGGAGATGCCCAGGGCGAACAGCAATAACGTATAGGTTCCGCGCGAAAGCGTCCCTCCGACCGGCGCGACCGGGGCCGGCTTGGCATTGGATTGAGGCGCCGCCGCCGTTGGCATCGGCGTCACGCGGCCGGACGCCGCCCACGCGATCAGGCCCAGACCCAGGTTACCGACGACCGCCAGGTAGACGGTCACGTTTATGCCGAGGGTGCCGATCAGGTAGAAGCCGCAGGCCACGGCGCCCGCGACCGCGCCCACGGTATTGATGGCATAGAGTGTGCTCAGTTCGGCGCCTGCCGCCGCGAGCCGCCGGATCACGAAACGCGCCAGCGCCGGCAGCGTTGCCCCCATGAGGAAGGTCGGCAGCATGACCAGGCCAAAGGCGAGCATGAAACGCGCCGCCGCGAGCGTCGCTGCGGAGTTTCCCGAGATCTCGTAGAGCGCGAGATACACGGGCGTGATCCGTGCAAGCAGCACGTGTGCGGCGAGTGCCGCGAAACCGATCCCGATCTCCAGCATGGCGTAGAAGCGCAGCGGGTTGGAATTACGATCCGCGATTTTTCCGAGGAGCCAGCTACCCAGCGCCAGCCCCGACATGAATGCCGCCAGCACAACGCCCACGGCAGTGGCCGTGGTTCCGAACACATGCGTGAGCATTCGGACCCAGACAATCTGATAGATGAGTCCGCATGCCCCGGAGAGGAAGAACAGGGTGAATACGAGTAGCCGCATGCCACGACTATTGTGACTGACTCTGCTGCCGGGCGACAAAAGCCCGATCTGCGAGCATTAGCAAATGCCGCTACAGTTCGTCCGGGTTAAGTTTGTCCGCCCGCCAGCGCGCGTTCAAGCCGGTGGCGACCAGTTACAAGAAAAATATAGCAGGGAGCCAACAACCAACCTCAAAGATCACATCAGCACTCCCTAGAAAGCTGCAAAATCCGGCTCAGAGAGGAATTCTCTCTAATGTTCCGCTGCTGTTAGTATTCCCATGTCATCCGCCGCCGTGGAAGCAGCAGGCGGCGACCCCAATCGGTCGAGAACACAGGAGGCGTCATGGAGGAATCGAACCTCGAGCGTCGCCAGTTCCTCAAGCTGACCGTCGCAGCCGGCGGCGGCCTGTTCATCGGCTTTCATCTGCCGAGTCTCGCCGAAAGCCGCGACGGCTATCATCTCGGCGGCAATCACTTCAGTCCCAACTCCTGGATTCATCTTGCGCCGGATGACACCGTCACATTGATAGTGGCGACTTCCGAGCTGGGGCAAGGCAGCATGACCGCGATCCCGATGTTGCTCGCCGAAGAGCTGGAGGCCGACTGGGCCAAGGTCAAGGTCGCGCCGGCACCGGTGAA
>Ga0111171_1050_pt1 | contig 10936 bp, 10 predicted proteins | sample DeeMarSWOR324_28_FD_80232 | JGI IMG/M metagenome (GOLD analysis project Ga0111171, IMG submission 80232) | Acidithiobacillales bacterium SM23_46 | reverse complement strand
CTCCTGGAGACCTTCGACTATTGTCTCGATCCTTTTGATTCGGCTGATTAACCGTTGTAGTTGCTCGCTCATAACCGCTCCGTCACCGCCCCCATAACGTCCAACTCTATGTGCCCAGTCTGCCAGGTCGTCCGAAAGTCGACATAATCGTATGCGATCTGAGTCACGGGCGTGTACACGTCATCCCGGTAATAATTGGTCAGCACATTACGCATGATCGTTCCGACCGGATTGTCGGCGATAAGGCCGACTCGCTCAACGACGATTTTTTTGCGCTCCCGGCCGTACCATGCGGCAGCCAAAGCGGCGACTTGTCGCAGTAAGTCGGTATCGTCTCGGACAGTATGGGCCGCAGGATCGAGGTAGGGTCCGGTGTAGTACTCCAGCGCTCCCGTTGCCGAGAGACCGCGCACCGTGCGAGGGGCAACGAGCCAAACCTCTGCTTCGGGCACTTCGATGACTAGGGCATGATCGTAAAATGCCTGAGTACCACTCGTGTCTACCCACTCCACGCGCGGCCTTGTGTCCGCTCGCGCGGCGATTGTGACGATCATCTTTTCATAGTCGAATATAGGCGTCGTCTCGCTTGCTTCCGTGCCGCTCTCACTCGGATCGAAGTGGTTCGCCGCCAAAAGATGGTTAGGTGAGTAACGTATCTCGATGCTTAAATGATCGGGATTCGGCTGCACGAAGCCCGCGGGCGAGTCTTCGGGCGGGCTCACGACCGGCACATACACTCCCGTACCAGCCCCGTCGACGAGCACCTCGACGAACGCAATAGGACCCTCCTGGCGCTCGTCGTCCGCTTCGCCCGCTATGTCCGCCTCGCAAGTGATAGGCAACAGCCGGCTGAGGCCATTGAATGCGGAGAAGTGCCGACCAGGGGTGTTCGGCAAAATCGCACCGTTGCTCTGTATCTCCGGGTTATACGTACAATCAGGCGTCGCCATGTTGGGCAGCCAGTCAAAGACCGGGCCACTTAAGCCGGCCGCGAGATCAAAACGCCGATACACATCACTGTATCGCGGTCGGCGCCTAGCTGTATCATCGACAGTTTTGTACGTGGTCTCGTCCGCCGCCGGCCAACCACGTTCGATTAGCGCGATTTGCAGAGTCTCCGAGAGATCAAAACAGGCGGCCGAAAAGCAGGTGAGAACCGGCCGCCCGTAGACGACGATCCGATCCTGGCGGTTGATCCCATCCTCCTCGAGGATCGCCTCGCCGATGTCTATCCCTTCTTCCAGGTTGCAATCGTATACCTCAGCATTTTTCGGCATAGTCTTGCCGGCGACTTCGCCGACGATGTCAGTCATCGAACACACGTACAGCTCGACATCACTCCCAGCCTCGGGCAATCCTTGTTCCATTCCTGGCGCAGCGATTGGTGTCCATTTGACATAGGCCGAAAGTCCGCGGCGTCTCGTGACGATCTCCGAAATGATTTCCAGCGCTGTGCGGTGGCCCTGATCAATGACCGGATAAATGCCTTCAAGCATCGCGAGCACGTCCACTTCCGGGTTTGGGTCATCCGGATCATCTGGGCCACCGAGCACGAAAAGCGGTTCAATCCCTTCAACATCTCCAAGATGGCTGTTGGCGAGAACATATTCGAGAATATCACGGGCGCGCCAGCGCGGAATGCCTCCTTCGATAGCTTCAGCCCCAAAGATGAATGTCAAGTCATTGTCACCAATGTCTTTCTCGCGCACTTTGCTACGATTCCCGAGCGGACGGATACCCTGGAAGGAACGGCGATTGAACGGCAACTGCCGGTCGATGGTTACGACATCCTGCGGCGTCAGGCCCTGCTCCATGCAGCGCGAACCAATGAGCCGTCGCTTTTGTAGTAGATATTCGAGGGAGTACGCCTGACAGGTCTGATAGCCGGATGGCACTTTATCCAAATCAATTTCAGGCGAGCCGAGAATGTGCAAGCTTTCTGACGGCAAGACACCGACGAAACTAACCCACGGATCGAGACCAGCTGCCATCGGCACGATTTGGATTACTACGTAAGCGTCGTGTTTCGCATAGGCCGCGTATCGTTGAAATGAGGGCGCATCCTCTCGACTGATGTCCCCGAAGTCATATCGAAAGGTTGCGGTGCCGAGTTCAGGGAAGCATGTTATCTCCGATGCGATCGGACATAGATATGGCATTGGTGCCCAGTGGGCTGTTGACCAAGTTTGTTTAATCCAGGTGACGAGTGAATAGCCCTGAGCTACATCGCCTGACCCTGGTGCCTGTCGCTGTTGTGCAGCGCCAACTTGGATGCGATCCGCCACCCTACAACTCCGTCAATCTACCTTTGACTATCTGTGTTTTTCTGACGCTCGCTGCCGCAGGCCCTGTCGAAGTGGTGACACAAGAGACGATTGTCGAATTCTCATCCGCGCGGTCGTCTGCACTGCGAGCAACGCGCACGATTGCCTTGATTGTAGCTGCCGGGGCGTAGGGGCCCAAGACAAGGGAGAGTTTTGCTAACCCGTCGCGTTTCTGCATTGCTACTTCCGTTGGCTCGTCAACCTCCGGATCAGGATCGGAACCATCACTAGTGACAAAGACCTGCCACGTATCGCCCGCGCGCGTTTCGTCTATCGGATAGAGATAGTAACTCGTCAGAACGGCCGTTGAAGCCGCTCCGGCAACGATGGCCGTTTGAAACGGGGACGACGGCCGACAGATGATTTCGGAATCCTCGTCATCTAATTCGACTTGCTGGCTGAAGATGTTGCGACTCAACACTCCGAGAGCATTGCGTTGCCGTAGTACCAGATAGTGGACACCCTCACCAGTCATCGCGCCCGTTTCATGCGGAAGGCTTTCGAAGGTTTCCCAAGGAGCACCATCGAGATCCGGTTCATCACCAAGAGAATGATATAACTCGTATTGTTCGATTCCCTTGGCGAGGAAGTTGCCGCTCGCCCCGGCCAAGTAAGCGCGGTTTGCAGTATATACGCCAGCGGCGCCGGAAGCAAAGCGCTCATAGACGAAACAAGTACCGCCCGCGCCCGTGGTGAACGTATCCTCGCAGGCACGAAAACTTGCCGCGCTCCCGGAGACGAACAATTCGCGCGCCAGGTATGACGCGCCCGCACCGCAGCTCGAGCGCAGTAACGCGGCGGAAAAATCTCCGCGGTCACCAGATACAAAACTCTCGCGCGCCACAAAATGGCCCCGAGCACCCGAGATTGAAGCGGTCAAGGCCGTAAAACAACCTTTGGTGCCAGAGACAAAACGCGTGATCGCCGCGTTGTAATCTCCTTGAGCGCCAGACAGCCAACTCGTTCGGGCAAGGAATCGGCCGCGATCGCCGCCCGTGTGACGTGGCTGATATTCGATGGACGGGGCCGTGAAAGCCTCGGTCCAAACGGCAGCCTGCTGCACGCGAACCTGGTCGATCCAGCCCTGAAAACCGAGAAGCTGCTCGGGGCCAACGGGCGAAGGCCGACAAACAGCCCGACCGACATAGCAGGTGTAGACGCCATTGCCAGCAAAAGACATGCGCGCGAGCGACGTACCAGTCCGGTGCGCACAGCACTTCAACGCGCCGTCGACGTAGAGACTTATGTCGTCCCCCTCGCGCACGAGGGCGAAGTGGTGCCAACCAGAAAGAGAAACTAGCCCGCAAGATGCCGAACACTCGATGGCACCCTCGCGAATCCACTTGACCTCGAAAGCTGCCGAATCCCCCTGGTGCGTTAGCCGGTTGATGCCGAAGTAATTGTCAAGGTCCTTATAGATGCAGAAGACGTGCGCGTATTGAGGATCGTCGATGTAAGTCCAGAAGTCGACAGTGAAGTTATTGGTGCCGAAAAGGAAGTCGCTCTTAGGGTCAATCTGAATCCAGCTACCGCCGTTGCATTGCATCGAGCGGTCAAGGAACTTAGCCTTTGCGTTTGACCAGGTTGCTGCTGAACTGATTTGTTTTTCGTATGCGCCTGTACCACGGCCGAGACCCTCATCATAGATGAGGCTCGTTTGAAACGCGAGAAGCAGCCGCGTATTTGCGTCGTTGCTCGCCATTATCCAGCATCGAAACCAATACTGAGGCGATTGCTAATGTCTATACCTGATTGCATACACGTCGGGGTCAATCGCCGTAACCAGAGTCCATAGATGTAACCCGCGGCCAGATCGCCGATGTCAACGTATTCGGCTGCCACAATTGGAGCGGAAAAGCTGACCCCCCCCGGAGCGGAACCTTCCCCGGCGCCCGTCTTGTCGGTGAAGTTTCCGGCTGGCTGTGAGCTCGGCGCCTCCTTGCCTAGGTCGATTGAGGGAATCGCGTGGATCGTATCGGTAGCAGCGCCGGCGGCGGCTGTCGTGCCGCGAAGCTCGCGACCAGCCGCGGGCACCGTCAGCGTCGTGCCCGTGCGCGATGTGTAATAGACGATCTCCCGTTCGCTCCCGCCCGAGGTCATGATCTTGCACCAGCCCGCCTCCGGCCAATCCGCAAGCGACCCCGTTGTCTGGATCGTCCCGGCTCCGCTTGCCCCAAGCTGGCCCGCGTCACTCGTCTGTTGCGTCCCGAGCTGCACAAGATACGCCTTGACATTCGTGATGCCGTTCGCCGCCCAGTTTTTCAGGCAAAGACAACGGTAATTCTCGTCTCCCGCTGCCACTTCGGCGGCACTCATGTCGTCGAACCCTGCAACGCATAGGGCGTTACTCCGCTGGCTGATCACGACGTTGGCCGAGCCAGAGAGCCCTGCGGCTCCCGATCTCGAGACGACTATCCATTTGTTTTTGTATCCCCCGCCGCCCTCAAGGAGTTTTGTCTCGCCGTTCGCGATGGCGACGCCCGCACCCTGGGATCCGCCCGGTGGAGTCCAGGCGAGCGTGTTTGCGTCCAACGCCGCCAGGCTACCCGTGCCGGTTCCGTTCTCGATTCCAAGCGGACGCGAGGTGCGGGGGCTGATCGTATCGCCGAGAGTGTAGCTTGCTTCGGCACAAGCCAGCGCTTGCTCAACCGTACTCGATCGGTAATTGCCGAGCGATACGTCCGGGTCGGTTTGGGCGCCTCCGTCCGAGCTGGCGCCGGTGAAGTATAGAGCCAGAGAATCGCAACGTGTTTTTTCTGCGGGCATGTTATGCCTCCGTCAAGGTTACCTTGTGCGTCTCATTATCGTACGTCATATCAACAACTGGTGGAGCCGGCAGCGCTGCAATTGTCACTGCCGGCGTGACCGGAGTCCCGTCGTTACCATCGGCGCCGACGGGCGTTACCCGGTACTGCTGCTCTGCTCCAGCTATGATCATCGGAGATTGCCACTTATAGCCGTCGCGCCCGTCGTCCAGGATGCGCTGTCGCGTTCGCCACTCGCCATCAATGTATTGTTCTACTCGGTAGCTACCGGTGTTCGCGACCGGTGGCCAGGACAATCGCGGGAAAGACTGCGCGGAATCCGGAGTGACGCCAGCTTCGTCAAGTACCTGTACGTCTGAGTGCGCGTCCGGCGGAACCGTATGCAAGAAACGCCCCGAGCGTTGTACCGCAACGCGGACGCCATCGACAAAGATTCGATAAAGCGGGTTATCTAACGTCGACGTGAAGAAGAATTCGAAGCTCCTGCCACCAAGCCGCCGACATATCATCGTCACTGCCATTAACCAACCCTCTGTATCGTAAAAGTTGCCTCTAGAGCCGCATCACCGGCGGTACCATGTATTCCCCCGATCGCAGCGGTCACACCCATCGCGGTGATCTCCACATCGACAATCAGTACGGTCGGCCATATAATGTTACCTCCTGGAGTCTCCCAGCCGGTATCGACTGCTACTACGGTGGATTTTAGGGCAGCAATGTTAGCCAGATAGGTCAGGATGCTCGCGTTACTGATGTCGCGGAACGCTCTCACTCGAATCGGTTCGCTCTTTAACCCAAGCGTCAAAAGCGCTGCACCGTTGACGCCTGGTCGAGTGATTCGACGATTCTCGCGTTTTTCCGTCGTATCGTCGAGGGTTTCGAGACCGAGGAATTGGATTGTACCTATCTGTGCGTGGGCCATTTTCCTATCCGCTAATATCCGGCGCTCGCGGTTTCTGCCGCCGCCGATTCTCGTAATCGTAACCCCAATTCATCGGATTTACTCTGCCCCAGAAGTCAGCCATCCAATGAGCGAGCGGGGTCGTTATTTGGCGGTTCTCGACAGCCCCAGAGGGCTGCGGGCCCAGACCCATCCATGCCAGAATTCTATCCAGTCGTGTATTGTGATCCGCCAGCTCTCGTAGCATCTCTACGTTTTGTTTCAGCAGTTCATCTGCTAATTCGTGCCGACCCTCCTTCCGCAATGTGGCAATTTGCTCATATAGACCAATCACATCTGAGGGCGCCATCGTACCTGTTGCCTTGCCTCGCATCTGGTCGACCCAGGCGAAAAAATCTACTGGAAGGTCGCCTCGCAACCACGGGGGCAAACGCTGAGCCACGCCGTAACGCGAGCGTTCCCATGCCCCAGCCGATACGGCACCGACGCCAAACGTCCCTTCCGCAAGCTCCAAATCCTGCCGCATTGACCGCGCCACGCGTACGGCTTCCGCTTCGACGAATGCTAGATCGCCAACGAGCTTCTTCGTCATTTTCTCCCCGAGAATGTCCCCGCTGAGATTGGCGAATTCGTTGCGGAATTGCGTAACCGCGTCGCGCGCCTTGATCAGAGACTGTGCAGTAACGTATGAACGCGCCCCGAAGATTTCGATTAGGTCAATCGGAGCCTTCTCCGAAAGGAGCGTAAGGTCCTTAATGAAATCTCCGCTGGTTTTGAGTCCTTTCTTTTGGGCTTCTTCGAGCTTGAGGAACACGTTACGCATTCCCGTAAATGTCTTCGTGGTATCGCCACCCATCTGTGTGGCAACAGCCAGGGCACCGCCGACCTCTTCGAGGCTGTATCCAAGAGCCTGCGCCGTGACGAGCACATCGGGCGCGTACTGCGCGACCTGCTGCATGGTGACTTCGCCTACGTCCGCCAGATACAAAAGAAAGTTCGAGATGGCTCTCGTCTCGTGCCCGTAGGCTAGCCTGGTCTTATAGAGAGCACGCGCGGAGTCCTCTGGCAGCGCGCCAGTCAGCTTTTGCATCCTCAGGGCTGCATTCGCGATTTGATCCTGAACCTCCTGCGCCAAAGTGCTGGCACCAGACTGGATAGTGAATCGCAGATTCGCCACCGACTGTGATGCGATACCGAAGGCAGAAGCCGTGTCGAGAACGTCCTTACGGAGCTGTGTTGCGAATTCGACGTTACGACCGAGCGACAACAACGGCGTCATCGCGTCGTCAAACTCAACGACCTTCTGCGAGATGCGGCCCATCGTCTCTTGGAACGCACCAAAGGCACGATACATCGCGACGGTGGCGCCCACGCCGCCCATGAGTTTACCAACGTTGCTTCCGAGTCCGGCATAAGCCGTTCCAGCCTGTCGAGCCGCGCCGGCCGCCCGGCGCGAGACGCGCTCGTGCTTTTCGGTCACGGCGATCGCTTGGCGATACCCGCGAACGTAGTTTTCCGAGGCTGCCTCGAGTCGATATTTCGTCGTACCCTTAGCCATTTAGTTAGCTAAAAACATCAGCTCTCCAATGGTAGGTCGGTACTCGGGCCATCGTCCGCGTTGCCACTCTCGGAGCATGAGTACTCCGAGATGTCGACAGGTTCGTTTTTTTTTGCTGCCGCGGTGACGGCCTCCGCCAGTTCCAGGAGCTTCGCCAGGTCACACGCTGCCTGGCCGATGCGCATCTCGCGCTCGGTTGTCAGCAAGCCGAGTACTGCAATCACATACCGGTCTACCAGATAATGCGATTCCAACGCCCTCACGGCAAGCTCAAAATGATCATCCCGCCCAGGTTGCGGACCATCATACGCCAGTCCAGCCATCTGGGCGACGTAATACGGCGCCAAGCGACTCGCGAGCGCGTTGAAGTTTTCATGCGCCGACATTGCGCAGAGAATTCGATTCCCCGAGCGATCGACCGAGACACTTTGGGGCAAGCTGCCTTCAAGTGAATGCGCGTCTATGCGAGCTTGCGGAATGATCCAGAAGTGCCCGTCACCTAACTCAAGACGAATCCCGCGAACCGCATCAAAGCGCTGCAAATCGCCGGGCTCCGGGGAGTGCTCCTTGTAAACACCAACCCACCACTTGCCTTCGTCGCACTCTAGCCAACGCTGCTTCTCTGGCTCATAACGCGGAAAGACCGGCTGGCCTCCGATACTGCGCGTAATGATTATTCCATTATGTCCGCCCGGGCCATTGCTTTGCCCGATGTGCGTGATGCCATCGCCAGGCAAAAAGAGATGACTAATGCCGTGCTGGCCAAGTGCCTTAATGTCGTGGGCAACACTTTGGACGTTGGGAAGAAAATAGTACAGACCGCGAACGTCATCCATCGTTAAGAGCCTTGAATTTGCTGATTCGTCGTAACCGCCACGATCGCTTCCGTCGACTTAATTGGCGTGAGTACGATCGTTGCCTCCGACTCATTCTCGAGCCCGCCGGTGATGCCCGTGACTTCCCATTGGGAGGCGCTGATCGTCAACAGTAGATGCTTCGCGGCGTTATCCGCTTCGTTGCCAACCGCTGTCTTTTTGCGGTAAAAGACTTTGACATCATCAGTTGTCGCTTGTCCAACCTGGCTTGTAGTCCCGATCGTACGGGCCAGTGAAACATCCTCAGTCCTAATCGTCACCCGCGGACGCAATCGCCGCACGAACGCCGCGGTGTTCCAGACCTTACCAGCATAGGGTTTTAGGACAACCTCGTGGCCCCATTCGACTGTGGTTTCGATGATACCATCATCGACTTCCGTTGCACCAAAATGGACTGGGCCAACAGTAAAGACCTCCGTCGTATCCGTCACCGTTGGCAAACTCGCCGATGTCGTATGCGCGATCGGTGCAGCCCCTGCGTTGCTCAACAGATAGGTATCGATGCTGACGGCCGCGGCCTCCTCCTGCCGTGCCGCGATCTGGCGCGGAAGCAGTAAGGCTTTTGCGACCGTGAACAATTCGTGCGTTGTATCGTATCCGACTTCATTCGCCAAGCGTTTGGCGAAGATGAACTTGATCGTGTCCGTCGGTACGATCTTGAGGCCGTTGTATGGCACACGCGTCAGAGCCAGGGCAGCTGCCGTACAGTCAAATGCAAACTTCGGCTTCTGCGACATGACGGTGATGAACGTCGTATAGAGTCCGCCGTCCGCGGCGACCTCATGTTTGTTAAGTTCGTTCTCGAAGTCAAGAGACGTTACCTGCCCCTGGATGAAGGCGCCCGTCCCCGTAACCTCGACCGCAGTAAGCCCATAGATTGAATCCGCCATGATTACATCCTCTTCGTACGTCGCCGGCCGCGCGTCAGGCGCTCCAGCTCATACTGCATTCGTTTGTTAAATGCCTTCATTAATCCGATATCTTGCATCGGCGTGTGTCGCGTCAGCTCATCGGCCTTATCTGGCGCCCCTGTTTTGTAGGCGTAAAAGTAGGGCGGTGCTCCCAGCTCATGCTCGGCGCCCATCAGCCCACCCTTTTTGCGAAATCGCACCGGCGCGTTCTTTCGGGCTAACACGGCGCGGCGGGATCGTCCCGTCTTGACTAGATGCCGTTCCCGAGCTGCCTGTAATTTCTGAACCGCGCGGCCTAATCTGCTCATCCGCTGTCGTGGTTTGCGCGGCTGGTAGTGGTACTTGTGAAACGCCATCTTGAAGAAATGCTCGCGCATGAAGTTTCGCCGCCAATGGACCACGCCAGCCCGGAGACCCTCTTTGATAGCGTGGTTAAGGTGCTTTTTCATCACACGCTTGCCGTCAATCATCGCTACGGCCGCATCACTATAGACTACTGTCTGCCGGAACCTCATGCAACCGCGCCCCCAAGGTAAGGTACGATGATGATCGCATGATATTTGGTTCCAAGTTCCTCTACGTCATCGGGGTCGATGCGCGTAGGAAACGCCTCGATTGTGATTTCGCTTCCACCTCCCAGGGCGTCGTTGGTCCCAAGCTGGGCAATCACCTCCGCGAGCACGGCCCCGAAGATGTTACAGAACCAAACATAGGCGTCCTGGACAGTCTCGAGATAGTCCTGCGGTATCGGAGCAAGTAGTTCACAGCGCAAGGCGCCAACAATCTGATAAAGGTTGCGGCCGCCCTCGCCAATCTTGACCGGCTCGAAAGCGGCGTGAGCGATAATGACGTGACCATCGCCCTCAACGCCAGTCTCCGCAGCCTCCAGGCCTCCCAGGCTAATATAGGTCATAGCTTCTTCGGCGCTTTCGGCGCCGACGAGTGTTTGAAACGTGGAGGAGTTCGCGAACAGATTGGCGCCCGCAGTCAGGGGCAAGCCGAGAATCCCGGTTGGATCAACCGCCATTAGACTTGCTCCATTGCGTGACCGTGCCGGTGCGTTTCGACCACCCGGCGAATCTCGATACGATGACAACCGCCGGATTTGACTGCCTCGGAAGAGACGATTGACCAGTCTTTCCCTTCGATCGTGATTGTGTCGCGCACGTCGATCGTCGCGATGCCGATGTCAGCGTCGTAGCTCAAGTATATCGTGTACTCGTAAATGAATCCCCGCCGCCGGTCATCGGACAACGGCTGTGCCGGGCTGGTGTCAATTAAGACCCGGACCTCTTTCTCGTCACCGCCATACGGATGATACGTTGCCAGGTGACTCACGAGATCATCCCCCATAAGCGTGCCGACCGAATCCGCGATCCTCTCCTCGAGATCAGCTGTTGCCAAACCGAATTGATCCACCGCGCCCGCGACTCGCTCCTCGATCGAAGAGCCAAGCTCCGCGAATTCGTCGAAGACTTCCTCAAGTCGGTCTTCGATGCCGACCAGGTCCAGGGCGTCAAGCACTTGAGCGACGCGCGGTTCGATCTGTAAGTCGCTGAACTTGTCCACGACGCCGGCGACAGCCTGCTCGGCGATGACGGG
>Ga0111171_1049_pt1 | contig 11001 bp, 10 predicted proteins | sample DeeMarSWOR324_28_FD_80232 | JGI IMG/M metagenome (GOLD analysis project Ga0111171, IMG submission 80232) | Acidithiobacillales bacterium SM23_46 | reverse complement strand
CCAAGAGAATGAACCGCAGAGATCGCCGAGCCCGCAGAGATCATTCAAGAAACAAGCTCGGCAAGGGTTTTTCTTCTTAGCGTTCTCTGCGTCCTCGGAGGTGAGTTCACCGTTTTAGCGTGTCTAGATTACAAGGGTGTAGGATCTTGTTTTTGCGAAGATCATACTACGAGCAGGGGGATCAATCATGAAAGTTCAAAGCCTTACCACAGATTTCGCGGATGACACGGATTCCGGCCCTATGGATTCCATTCAATCCGTGGAATCGGTGGAATCTGTGGTTCGGTTTTTCATTATTCGTTTTCCATTTTGCATTGCTCATTTGGCTGCGGCAAAAAGCGCCAAAGTCTGATGTCTGACCGAGACAATTGCGCGGGCGAGAAAATCCGTAGCACAGGCTTCCAACCTGCGAAAATTTAGGTCGCCTCGAGCTCGCGGACAGCCAGCTGGTCCAGGTCAATCGTGCCGATGCCCATTTCTTTCGCTTTGACCAGGTAGCCCAGATCGGTTGGCTTGAGGCCAAACAGCGTCGCCCCGAAGGCGTCCACTGCGACCTGGTCAACGCCCGCGATGCACTTTCGCGGCATTTCAACATCGCGCGAACTCCCGCCCGTCGGCCCGTGGCGCACCAGGATGCGGTAGGCATCGAGCACGGTCAGCTTCGGTTTGGCGAAAGCGGCAAACTCGGGCAGATAGACATTGAGCTGGGGATGCCAGTCGCCCCGCTCGCCGCCGATGATGCCCATGTGATTCTTGAGCGCCATCGTCAAGCGCGCCATGCTGTGTTGCTTGGCGATGGGAACGTTGATCAGGCAGTCGCACTCGACCGCCTCGGCGTAAACGGGCCAGCGCTTGAGCGATTCTCCCTTGATGTTCATGTTCTTGAAGAAGCGCGGGTCGGGGAATTTCACCGTGGCGCCCGCCTGGCGCGCCGCATCGGCGATCCCGCTGCGCGCGTAGGTGCTACGTGCATTATTGATCGAATTGTCGAAGACCTTGACCTCTTTGGCACCGGCCTCGAGGGCCATCGCGACCAGAGCGGCCACAACGTCGGGGTTGGTATTGGCCGCCTGTCGCGGCAGGCGATCCCAGCCGATGTTGGGCTTGACCACGACGATGTCGCCGCGCGAGATGAAACGCTTGATCCCGCCCAAAAGCTCGATGGCCTTCCGGACGTTCTTTTGGGGATCTTCGCCGTGGGTGACAGCCAGGTCGGGCGGGTCTGCCGCCTCGTCCGCAACCGCCGCGCGCAAGGCCGAGCTTGCCATCGCCGCTCCCCCCATGGCTCCGGCCACGCCCTTCAGAAACTCGCGGCGTGTTGATTGCTTTCGCTCCTTCATTGCGAATTACCTTCTCCAACTTTAAGAAATATGTGGCAGCCGAACAAAGCGCACTGCAACATCGAACGAAGAAAGAGCGCATTGCAGCGCCCTTGTTTCTTCTCCGCAACGAGGCTAGGGAATGAGGCGGCCGGGTGTCAACGACAAAGGGTCCGCGGGCGCGCCGCTGCCGGCGCGCATGCCCTCATTCTCGACCGTTGCCCTCTTTGGCGCCACCGCCATCGTCGCCCAGGTGCTGTTGCTTCGCGAGTGCCTGGTCGTGGTCACGGGCAACGAGTTATTCATCGCGGTGTTTTTCGGCTGCTGGTTTCTGGGGATCGCGGTGGGAGCGGCGATCGGATCGGCCTGGCAAGTCCGCCGCGAGCGGCTCGTCCTGCTGGTTCCGGCGTTTCTACTGCTCCAGGCGGTGCTTCTGCCCGTGCTGATAATCTCGCTACGCGATGTCCGCTCGCGCTGGGACCTGCCCGCGCGGGAATTGGTGCCGTTCTTCCCCTTGCTGCGCATGGCGATCGAGCACCTCTGCCCTTTCAGCTTCCTGACCGGCCTGACGTTCCCGATGCTCTGCCGTCTGGTGGCGGCAGTTGAGCCTACCATGCGGCGGGCAGGCGGGCGGGCCATCGGACTGGTCTACGCCGTCGAATCGTTGGGAAGCTTGTTCGGCGGCGCAGCCGTGACGTTTGTTTTCGCCGTCTACTGCCAGCCGCTGACTGGCGCGTGGGTTCTCGGCGTCCTGACGGCATTGAACCTCGTGTGGTTCTTGACCAGTGCAGGCGACCGGCCCGCGCGGATGTCACCGGTGGCGGCGGCCGTGTTTGTCGGTTTCCTCGTCATTGCAGCAAGTCCGATGCGGCCGGCAGTCGAGCGATGGAGCGCCGCGCTTCGCCACCGCGCCTATGGCACCGGATTCGAATGGCTTGCCGAACGCCACACGCCTTATCAACATCTCGCCCTCGCCCGCCTAGATGAGCAATACAGCCTGTTGAGCAACGGCCAGTTCGTTGAATCGTTCCCCGATCCCTACGCCATTAGCCAGCGCGTCCACGTGATGATGTCGCAGTGCGACCCGGCTCGCCGAACGGCGAACCGCGTTCTTTTGATCGGTGGCGGCGAGAGCGGCGCACTGCGTTCATTGCTGCTCTATCCCGCACTGCGAATCGACTATGTCGAAATTGATCCCCAGGTGCTGGAACTGGTCCGGCCCTATCTCGAAGAGCCCGACCAGCGTGCTCTCGAGAACCCGCGCGTGCGGATCTTCCACGAGGATGCGCGGCGTTTTGTCCAGCGGCGCCTGGCGGAGCATGGAGATGAAAAGCGGGAGGCTGGAGGTGGGAGGCAAGTGGGGAAAGGTGAGAAGCAAGGGGCGCCCGATGGGCGCTACGATGCTGTCCTGTGCAACGTGCCCGACCCCTCGACCGCCGCGCTCAATCGCTTCTACACGCGCGATTTCTTCGAGCAGGTGCGTCGTTTGCTCGGCGAATCGGGCGTCCTGGTCACTTCGATCAACTCGGGTGTCAACTATTTCGACCGCGAACTGCTCGATTACATCGGCTCGGTCCACGAGGCGCTCGTCCAGTCGTTCGGCCACGTCCTGGCAACACCAGGCACGCGTGCATTCCTTTTCGCCACGGCGCGCGACGACGCCTTGACCTCGGATATTGAGAAGCTGATCGCGCGATTTGACCGGCGCAGCATCAGCGACCCCTTTTTCTCTCCGCTCTACTTCCACACCGCCTACGAGACCGACCAGCTTCAACTTGTCAACCGCTCGCTCCATCGGTCGCTCGGGTCGACTCGTCCCAACAGCGATCTTGAGCCGGTGACCTATCTTTACCACCTGCGCCTTTGGAACCGTTTCTCAGGTGCTCGAAGCCAGCGCTTCTTTGCGCTCGTCGAGCGGTACGACTGGCGGTGGGTCATGGCGGCCTGCGCGTTGCTGCTTGCGGCGAGGATGGTAACGGGCCGGCGGTGGCCAATGACCTCCGATCGTGCCGCCTATCGCCATGCCGCCGTTGCTCTCCTTCTCACGGGCGTCGCCGGGATGGTTGCTTCAATTGTTCTTCTTCTCCTTTTCCAGAACTTCCACGGCTACCTCTATCGCGACGTCGGTTTGCTCGTGGCGTTGTTCATGGCAGGCCTGACGCTGGGGGGGCTGCTGGCGAGCCGCATCGGACGAAGCGAGAAGCGGGCGCTACTGAGAAGCATCGGCGTCTGCGCGCTTGCCTTTGGCGCCTTCTTCCTGGTCTTGGGGATCCTTGTCACATGCCACCGGGCCGGCTGGCTTCCCGGGAAGATAGTCGGCCACGTCGGCTTCTTCTATGGCGCAATGGTTGCGGCCGGTGTGCTGACTGGCGCCCAGTTTCCGTTCGTGGGGCGACTGGCCGTGGCGTGTGGGCGCGACCTGGGCCGTGCCGGCGGCGCGCTCGAATGCCTCGACCACCTCGGCGCCTGCCTGGGCGCATTCCTGACCGGTATCGTCCTGATTCCTGTCAGCGGCATCGCGGCCACGCTCGGGGTTTTCACCGCGATCGAGGTCTTGGCGGGTTTGTCGCTATTGCGCGCTGCCCTTGCAACGATGGACGAGAAACGATGAAGGATGGCTTCGGCAGGAACCCAGCCGGTCACTGTCCGCCGACCAGCATCCAGATCCAAAGGAAATTCAGCACCAACCCGCCTATGATCACAAGTAGCGCAATGCCCACCATAACGGTAGTTCGGCGGTTGATGCGTGTGGCGGCGTCGCGGACCGCCGGCTCGAGGTAGTCGTTGATCTGGCGGACGAGTTCACGCGCGACCAAATCGCGCACCATATCCGGCAGGACTTTGTCGGTCGTCGCCTTGATATGGCGCTCGGTCAGTTCGGGCAGCTTCTCGCGCGCCGCCTTCGGGACGACCTTCTGGGCAATCCCGTCTATCATCAAGACGATCTTCTTCGACACATCGGGGACGAGATCCTCCATAGCCCGCTGGACCTGCCCGCTGATCTCACGCGGGAGAATATGCTGAAGCGACTCTCTGATCTGCTTGCGGGCGACTGTCGGGATGGTGGAATCGGCGGCCTTCTTGACGGTCTTCTCGGTCATCTCGGCGAGCAGGTTTTCGATCGCCTCGGAGACCTTGCGCTCGGCCAGTTTCTCGACCATGGATTGTGCGACCTCGTGGACGGTCGCTCGGACCAGCTCCTGCTCGCGCTCGGAGGTCAGTGTCGTCATGCGCTCGTTGACCTCGTGACCCACTCGCTGGTCGAGTTCCGTGATGACATTCTGGATTGCCCGCTCGACGATGATCTGGGTCTTGTCTTCGACTGCGGTGCGTATGTGTTGTTCGGCCAGGTTCTCCATAAGGGCATTGGCAGCATCGCGCAGAAACTGATCGCATTGCCCCTTGATGCCGCGCTCTTCGATCAGAGAACGCACGCGGGCAACAAGGGCGATGGGATCAAACGGCTTGAGAAGGTAGCCGTTGGCACCCTGCAGACTCTGGCTGCCGCGCGTCTCGCCTTCTTCCTCGGGAATGAGCAAGAGAATGGGAACCTGGTGGGTGTTGGCGTCGGTTTTCAGCTCGCGCGTGGCAAGAAAACCATCAATACCCTCCGTGGCCACGTCGAGGATGATCGCATCGATATTCTTGAGATCGGGTGCAGTGAGGACGGCCACTCCGTTCGAGCCGATCGTGACGCGAAAGCCGGCCTCCTCGAGTGCGGTTCGCCCGATCTCCTGCACTGCGGCGCTCGAGTCAATCAGCAGGACCTTTTCTCCGGCCATTTCAGCGTTCTCCTTCCGCAAGAGGCAAGCTTCGGCTGAGGAACTTGGCAAAATCGAAATCACGGGGCTGCTCGATCTGCGTGCCAGGGAGCCATTCGGCTTCCAGAGTCTGGACAACACGTTCGTAGGCGCGCTCGCCCATGCGCTGCGCAAAAACCGTCGCCACTGTCCCGTACAGTCTCCTTAGCGCCTCGATGGCGTCTTCATACGCGCGCAAGGTGGCATTCACGATGCCTCCCATTTCGAGGTATCGCTCGAGCGGGCGCACGTCGACTTGGTTGTCCCCAACCCGCACGGGATCGGCCAAGGGATACTCCATAGCGATCGAGGACCACGCGCGGTCGAGGAAACACTCGTCGCCGGCCGCGAAACTGAAATCGCGATGCGCGAAACAGGCTTGTACGACAAGGTCAATAAAGCGCGCGACCAGGCCCAGAGGCGTGGAGAACTTCTCGGCTCGGTCGAAAGCAAGATCAACCTCACTGGCGCGCTTCTTGGCAAACAGGCTCAATCGTCGAGCCGCTGCCCGTCCCTCTGGAGCCCCTTTCTCGGCTTCCGCCGGTTCCTCGGCTGCTTGCTCCTCGTCGCGCTTGGCCCAAGGATCTTCCTTGATATAAACGATCCCCGTGGCGAGAAATGAGTTGAGGATCCGATAGGTCTCGAACCTGCCGATGCCGATACGCATGGCAATCGAGCCGATCGAAAAAAAACCGTTGATGAATGAAAGAACCTGCCATTCGGGGACGGTCAAAGACAGATCGGCGCGTTCCTCGGGTTTCCAGGGATTCAGACCCGGGACCATCTTGTCGCCCCGGAGATTGCGGATGATGGCCTTCCACTCGTCGATTCGCCGTGTCCCCTCGATGATAAGAGGCTCGATCTCGATTTCGACCAACACGTCTTTGATGTCGGACTCGGCGTGATGTTCGAAGCGGAACTCGCCCGATTCCCAACTGAACAGCTCCCAGATCTCCTCCTCCAGCTGCGCCTTGACGACCTGACGCAAATCGTCCAGTGTGATCAACTCGCGGTCCACCAACAACTGGCCGACCATCCTGTCGGGGTGAGTTGTCCGCTGCTCATACAGCACCTCATCCAGGTCGCTGCGGCAGATCAACCGCCGATAGATCAACATCTGGCCGAGTCGCCGCGCCTGGTCGAACGTCGAAGAGCTGACGATTCGGCCTTGATGGATGGTCAGATCAATCCCTTGATGGTCGTGCCGGACCATCAGCGTTCCGGTCAGTTTACCCATGGCGAGAAACTGCAGGATTTCGGGCAAACTAAACGCCTTGAGACTGCCTTCGAGCTCCATGCTCCTGTTTCCCGTCAGTGCGATTGCGTTTGCCGACCCATCAAGTCGGCCTCCACTGGTGGCTCAGCCACACCCCTTTGCACAAACTCGTCTATCCACGACGATGACACCTACCGCCGAGCCCAAACACCCTTGAACGCCTGGCTGTTTTCCATCACACCGCCGGCGAGCGCAAGCCAGCTAACGGGCCTGCAGGCTGCGGTCAATCAACGCTCAAAGATATCGTCAAGCCGCTTGCCGGCATCTTCGGCCATCGCGTCATCAATTCGCGAGTCGGCGACCCTTTCTCGCTGACCGATCTTGCTGAATCGCGCGGCGATTTGCCTGGCGGCGTCCTTTGCACACAGACGCACCATGCCGACCGTTGTGTGCCGATCGAAGATCACCGCCAGGATGCGATCATTGTCCACCAGGATGTTATGGATGTGATCGTGCTGGCCCTGATGGAACAAGACCGAAAACTCCGTTTCGCCCACCAAAGCTGCCATGGCGCGCGTCGAGGAAAACGACCCGGCGATCAACGCAGCAAGAGCATCCACGTCGAGCTTCTCCGCGAAGCCAGCCCGAGCGATGCAACGGCCGCTTTGGTCCACCAACAACACGCAGCGCGATTCGGACTTGCGTAGCAGATCCAGCAGGACCTCGTGGAAAAAGCCCTGGTCGGCCTGCGACAATAGAAGTGGTGTCTGCGCCATGGCACTACCCCTTCCCCGCTACTCGAGTGCGCTGCGGCCCGCCGGCACAAGCTGAATTGTCCCTGCAAACCCCGAGTACGTGACATAGCAACTCTTGTCGAACGCATGCTTGATCCAAACGCGGATCCCCCGTTTTCTGCCCTCCCCGGTCACTTGCCTGAGAATGTAAAAAGAAATCGTGCGATATTCAACAACTTTCGTTTCCTCGCCGCCCCATTGCAGCAAGCTGGTCCACGCACCGCGAAAGAGCCCGAAACATGTCGTCTGACACGCGAGCAAATACGGCGCTCGCCGGTCCGTGTTGGCACGCCGCGAGATCTCCGCGACGGCGGTTCCGACCCGAACGCCCCGCCAACGCAGATCGCATTTCTGCAAAACGTGCAAGTCCGGCACCTCGGCCGTTGCCCGTTCGGGGGCATGGCGAGGTTCAGCCTCGACTGTTGGCTCTTGACGAGCCCTCTCGGTCGCCGAGCCGGAGGGGGACCTCGCACCCGCTGTCACAGCCTCGGGCGGTGCCTCAGCAGCTCCCCTTGCCAAGGGGCCCGCGGCAAGTGACACCCTCTGCGAGCGGGCAACCTGGTATTCGGTTGCAGCGGCGGCTTTGCGCTCGAGCGAGCTGGCGGCGGGGGCAGCCTCGGCCATCTCGCGCAATCGCCGAAGCACCAGTGCAGCGATGCCTTTGAGTGTTTCTTTGACGCCGGGACCCTTGACAGCGACTGCCTCGAACGAGGGAACGCGATCCGGGTTGAGGATCGCTTCCATCTCCTCGCGCGCCACCGCGTTGGACAAATCACGCTTGTTGAATTGAATGACCCAGGGCATTTCGTCCAGATTCAGGCCATAGCTTTCGAGATTCTCGCGCAGGTTGGTGATGCTGTCGCGGTTTTCCTCCATGCGATCGGGAGCACTGTCGGCGACAAACACAATCCCGTCCACACCGCGCAAAACCAGCCGGCGCGTCGCGTTGTAATAGACCTGCCCCGGGACCGTATAGAGCTGGAACTTGGTTTTGAAGCCGCGGACCTCGCCGAGATCAAGTGGGAGAAAGTCGAAGAAAAGCGTTCGGTCCTGTTCGGTTGCAAGCGAGACCAAATCGCCACGGAACTTGCGCGGGACGGTGGCGTGAATCGCCTGCAAGTTGGTGGTCTTACCACACAAGCCCGGGCCGTAGTAGACGATCTTGCAAGAAATCTCCTTGAAGGCGTAGTTTATGCTTGCCATCCGCGTGTACCGCTGCCCTTTCCACTACCTCGTCACCTAGCCCTTCTTTTCGCCCGTCTCCAGCTGCAAGATCGCTTTGCGCATATCCAAGCGGATCAACCCGACAGGGGCGTCCTGGCGGGCAACCACGACGAGCAGTCCGACTGCCACTGCCTGGATAAAGAAGCTGCGTCGCTCGGTCTCGAACCAAGCCTGTCCCACGGTGCCCTGTTCCAAACCACCGAACACTTGCTGGAGCGTGTTGTAGGCTTTCGACAGCAGCGCCCCGAGCTTTTCGAGGTTGACCTCGACGACGAAGTTGTCTACTATGACCATACCATCCAGTCCGAGTAAGGCACTGCCCAGAACCCCTTCGGTCGCCGCCAGTTCCGCCAGGATTCTGCGCATCGTCGCCGGGTCGGAGTTACTCATTCTACTTCCTCCAGTGACAGCCCCCGTCGCGTACTTTCCCAACCTAGCTCGGTTGGGTGAACTGGTACTGTATGCAGCGCTCCATGAGTTCAAACACCTCGCGGAGAACCGCTTTAGCTGGTCTTTGCCCGGCCTCGACGCGCCAGAGACTGACGAAAAGGAAATCGCCCGGCAGGGTTGTCAGGAGATAATAAGTGTTCTCGGTCTGATGAAACATACCTTGGCCCAAGGTCCGGCCCCACTCGGCCCGAGACAGAGGCTGGCAGACTTTGCCCAGCTGGCGCAGGCTGTCTGGCGCAACTTCCAAAGCGGAATCTTCTTCACCGGATCGCCAGACCGGCAGGCGCTCGGGCGAGAAGACTATCCATCCTACCAAGCCCGGATAGCCGGCCAGTTCACGCTCGAGATCGCGGAACGTTCTGGGTTCTTTCGGCGGGCGAGCAGGCCGCGGCACCGCAGGGATTGTCCCAGGTGACGGCGCCAAAGCCATCCGAACCGACCGCGGCTGAAACCGACCCGGCAGCGCCGTCTCGAGCACAGCCGGCATCCACAGCAGCAATGTCAGATACTGCGCTACTACAACCCACCACGCTGAGTACATGTACGACAGCGTAGGCACCAGCGCCTGCCCCCACCGGTAGGACACACCCGCCCACAGGACATCGGCCTCGGGGTCGACCAGGCTCGCTCCGAAACAGAGCACCAGGCGCACCAGGAAAAAGACCAATCCAAATGTCACACACCGAATGAAGTCGTTGCGCGGATAAGCGACTTTCAGGAAGCATGCCGAAATGAGAATTTCTGCCAGCAGGAAAACTGGCACCCATTGTGAAGCCAGAAGAATGGAGGCGAACCGCTGCGGCACTAGAACGGGAATGGACAGCGTCGCCAGAGCGGCAACAACATACAACCGGATCATCTCTCGCCTTTCGCCTGACGCAGCAACGCAGTTTTCAAGAACAAGGACCTACTCGCCCGCCGGGGCCGTTGCAAGCTGAATTTCGACAGACATCAGGCTCATGTCGCATTTCGGCTCTGTCTGCCACCGGGCCCGCGCCGCGAGCCATCGGCCGGAAGTCCTTGACGGCCGTTGTCGGTTTGGCAAGAGTCGCGCGTCGCGTGTATCGTAGCTGCACGCCCACGGCGAGATCGGCCAGATTGGTCCGCCGAGGCGACAGCGCAGCCGCTACGCGAACGTGATCGGGACTTCTCGCACTCTTCGAGAGGAGGTTGCATGGGCGTGGATACCTATGAAAACGCTCTTGGCATGATCGAAACACGCGGTCTGGTTGGATCGGTCGAGGCAGCCGACGCTATGGTCAAGGCGGCCAAGGTTCAGCTGATCGGCAAGGAGCAGATCGGCGGTGGCTACGTGACGGTTTTTGTGCGCGGCGACGTCGGGGCCGTCCGCGCGGCGACCGATGCCGGTTCTGCCGCCGCACGGCGCGTTGGCGAACTGGTCTCGGTCCACGTCATACCGCGCCCCGACAACCAGATCGAGTCCATCCTGCCGCAGCAGGCATAGCTGGCAAGACACCAGGCTCCGCGCACGAAAAGGCGCTGGCCTTTCGCCACACCCGCGCCGGCCGCCCAGCGGAGGAGTCTTTTTGAGCGGTGCGAGCCGGCCGACACGGCAGAGCAGAGCAATGAGGCAAGACCCGCGGCGAGTGCTCGAGATCATCCTCGACGAACTGGCGCAGGCGTTCCACCTGTCACCCGAGGCGGTGGATCGCTGTCGCCAGAAGTTGGCCGAGCTGGCTCGACCGCGTTGGCCTGTGCTTTTTTTGGCCACGGGCGACGAACCGCCGAGCGAGGCGACAATCGAGGCGTTCCGCGCGCTGACCGCCCTGGGAATTGACGCAAGCCTTCTGCCGTCGCACTCGTTCGGCCAGGTTTGGTCGCGCCGGGTTCTCCGGGCACAACTGGGCAGGCTGAGCATCTTGGGCGACCCGCCGGCCGACGCGATCCATCAACTGCCCGACCACTTCCCGCTTCTGTGCATCCTGACGCTCTCAGCCAATACCGTCGTCAAGACCGTCCTGGGGCTGCGCGATGCGGTTCCGCCGCGCGTTTTGCGCGCGTTTCTCGACCGGGGACGGCCGGTCGTCGCCGTCGGCCGCCCGCCCCAGCGGCTGGCCATAGACCAGGGCGCGCCGATGTTCTGGGGCTTACCCCTGGCGGTCCGCCAGTGGCTTGCGGAGGGCTACCGGACGCTTGAGCAATGGGGAGTCGAATTTGTCGAGGCCGAGCACCTGGTC
>Ga0111171_1201_pt1 | contig 11025 bp, 10 predicted proteins | sample DeeMarSWOR324_28_FD_80232 | JGI IMG/M metagenome (GOLD analysis project Ga0111171, IMG submission 80232) | Acidithiobacillales bacterium SM23_46 | reverse complement strand
ACATGCCAACCAGGCAAAGTCGCAGTTCCTGGCCAGCATGTCGCACGAGATCCGCACGCCCATGAATGGCATCATCGGAATGGTCGACATGCTGGCCGCGACCAGGCTTGATGCCACCCAGCAGCATTATGTACGCACGTTGCACGGCTCGAGCGAGAGCCTGTTGACGCTACTGAACGATATTCTCGATCTCTCCAAAGTTGAGTCGGGCAAGCTGGAGCTGGAATCCGTTGACTTCGGTGTGCGCGATCTCCTCACCGAGGTCTGCGACCTCTTTGCCGGGCCGACGCAGCAAAAGCAGATTGAAATCGACTGCGTCTGTACGGAGGACGTTCCGGGACTGGTTCGCGGGGACCCAGCACGGTTGCGTCAGGTGCTGGCCAATCTGGTCGGTAACGCGGTCAAGTTCACCGATCGAGGAAAGATCATGGTCCGCGCACAACTGCACGGCACCCGCTCCGAGCAGGTCGTCCTGCGCTTTGAGGTTCGTGACACCGGTATCGGTATCGCGCCGGACAAGCTCGATCGCGTGTTCGAGGTGTTTACTCAGGGAGATAGTTCCACCACTCGCCGATTTGGCGGCAGTGGCCTTGGACTCGCGATCGTACGCCAACTGGTAAGTCTTATGGGTGGCGAAATCCGGGTGGAAAGCCAGCCGGGCCAGGGATCGCGCTTCTGGTTTACGGTGCGCCTCGGTCGGGTAGAGGCTTCGAGCGTGCAGTCTCCTGCGGTGGCGCCGCCGCGCACTACCCCGCGCCACGTGACCCATGCACGTGTGCTGCTCGCCGAAGACAATGCCGTGAACCAGGAAATCACGCGAAATATGCTGACGCTGCTCGGCTGCGAGGTCGAGGCAGTCGGTGATGGATTGCAGGCCATCGAGGCAATGCGCCGCTATGCCTACGATATGGTGCTCATGGACTGCAACATGCCGAACTGCGACGGCTACGATGCCACGGTGGAGATTCGCCGTCTCGAGCGCGCCCGCGGTGGGCGCCACGCGCCGATCGTCGCGATTACCGCAAATGTGATGCCGGGGGATCGCAAGCGTTGCCTCGCCGCGGGCATGGATGACTATCTGCCCAAGCCCCTGCGCCAGGAAGATCTCAAGGCAGCGCTGGAACGCTGGCTCGGTGCGCCAGCCGAACCCGCGAGCGCGCCTGATATTCCGGCGCCGGTTGCGGGGCCGGAGCGGTCAACCGTTATCAATTCGCGTGCGCTGGATTCGATCCGCGCGCTCCAACATCCGGGTGGTCCGGATCTGGTCCAACGCGTCACGAGTATCTACCTCCTCGACGCGCCCAAGCTCCTCGCCCAGCTCGGCGAGGCTGTGGGGCGGGGCGACGGGCAAGGAGTGAGAAATGCAGCGCACTCGCTCAAGTCGAGCAGCGCGAGCGTTGGCGCGACGCGGTTCACCGAGTTGTGTCGCGAGATGGAGGCACTGGCCAAGAGCAACCGAATCGACGAATGCGAACGGAATCTGCCGGCGTTGCAGCAGGAATTTTCTGCGGTAAAGGGTGCGCTCGCCGGCCATGCGAAGGGAGATACGGATGAAGCAGCCAGACGTTCAGCGTGACGTATCGGTCCTGATTGCCGACGATGATGCCACCGCCCGCATGTTGGTGCGTGCGGCGCTCGAGCAATCAGGGTTCCAGGTCGTGGAAGCAGCGGATGGCGCCGAGGCGCTTGAATGCTATCGGCAGCATCAGCCGCAGCTCGTGCTCCTCGATGTCGTAATGCCGGGTCTTGACGGGTTTTCGGCCTGTGCCGCGATCCGCGCGGCCCCGGGTGGCGGCACGGTGCCGATTCTGATGCTCACTGGCCTTGATGACCTCGAATCGATCAACCGGGCCTACGAATGCGGCGCTACCGATTTTGCCACCAAGCCGATCAACTGGCCGCTGCTGGGGCACCGGGCAAAGTATTTGCTGCGTGGCGCGCGCCTGTACGACGAACTCGTGGAGAGCGAGGCGCGCCTCGCACATGCGCAACGCATCGCGCGGCTCGGGCACTGGGAGTGGGAGCCCGGCGCCGACGAGATCGTGTGTTCGGCACAGCTATGTGGGCTACTGGGGTGCACGGATGCGAAAGGGCCCTCAAACCTTGAGGCGTTTCTTGCTTGCGCGCATCCTGGAGATCGCGCGAGCCTCGAGTATGCGATCCAGCGCGCGCTGGTGGAAGCACGCTTTGAGGGCATAGACTTTCGGGTGATGGTGCCGCAATTCGGCGCGCGTTTTGTACGTGCCGAGGTCGAGGTGGTTTTGGGAGCGGACGGCAAGCCGGTGCGCCTCTCCGGCACCCTGCAGGACATTAGTGAGCGGAAGACAGCGGAGCAGCAGATCAGCTTTTTAGAGAACTATGACAGCTTGACGGGCCTGCCAAACCGTAATCTGTTTCGGGATCGGCTCGATTTCGCGCTGCAGTCGGCGCGGCGTCACGACCGTGTGCTCGCGATACTTGCTGTTGATCTGGATCGCTTCAAGCGCGTTAACGACACCCTGGGACATGGTGCAGGCGACCGGCTGTTGCAAGCGGTGGCGGAGCGGCTCGCACAGTGCGTGCGATCGAGCGATGCTGTAATGCGCCCCGAACGCGACTTGGCGGTAAGTCGCCTCGGTGGCGACGAGTTTACGCTGATGCTCTCCGACATTGAACGTGTCGAGGACACAATCGTAGTCGTGCAGCGGATCTTTGATGCGCTTGCGCAGCCGATTACCATTGATGGCAACGCCATGTATGCCGGTGCCAGTATCGGTATTAGCGTATTCCCCCACGATGGTGCCGACGCCGAGGCGCTGTTGCGCAACGCCGATGTTGCGATGCATGCGGCCAAGGATGTTGGCGGCGGGACCTACCAGTTTTATGGCGAGGCCATGAACAAGGCGACCACCAATCGCCTTACGCTGGAGCATGATCTGCGCCGCGCGCTGCAGCGCCAGGAGTTCCGTCTGTTCTACCAACCGAAGGTGGATCTGGTGAGCGGCGCCGTGGTAGGTGCCGAGGCGCTGATCCGCTGGCGGCACCCGGAGCGCGGGTTGGTGTCTCCGGCAGAGTTCATTCCGCTGGCCGAGGAGACCGGACTCATTGTCCCGATCGGAGAATGGGCATTGCACGAAGCCTGCCGGCAGGTGCGCATCTGGCAACAGTCCGGAAGCCGACCTATCAGTGTGGCGGTGAACCTCTCGGCACGGCAGTTCCGTCACAGCGATCTGGCAAGCGTGGTACAGCAGGCGCTCGCCGCGAGTGGTCTGGATGCGCGCTGGCTTGAGCTCGAGATCACCGAAAGTGTCGTGATGCAGGACGCCGCCCAGGCAGTCGTGACGCTCGGGCAGCTGAAGGCCATGGGCCTAACCATTTCGGTGGATGATTTTGGCACGGGCTACTCGTCTCTCAGTTACCTGAAGCGTTTTCCGATCGATGCGCTCAAGATCGACCGATCGTTCGTTCGGGACATTGCCACCGACCCCGACGATGCCGCAATCGCGCGCGCGATCGTCACCATGGCCGAGAGCCTCAAGCTTGAGGTAGTGGCCGAGGGCGTGGAGACGGAGGAGCAGCTGCGATTCTTGCGCAACCATGGCTGCGGCCTTGCGCAGGGATTTCTCTTTAGCAAGCCGGTGCCGGCGGACGAATTCGTGCGCTTTCTTGAGACACATCGAGACGCCGCGCGAGGCGCCGCGTGATGCGCAGAATGGTGCAGTGCATTGTTGGACTGGCCGCGCTATGCATGTCAGTCCTAGCCAACGCGGATCCGGCGGCCGAATTTGTGCCGCTGCGCTTTGGTTCCGCCGCCATGGATATCCCGGCAGAGATGGGGCGGCGCATCGTGCCGCTGACGCGATACCTGAGTGACGCCCTGGGCAGACCGGTGGTGCCGCAGCTCTCGCGCAGCATGCAACATGCGGTCGACCAGCTTGGCAAGAGCGAGGTAGATATCGCATTGCTGACCCCGGTTGCGTACGTGCGCGCACAAGAGCAGGGCGCGCGGATCATCGTGCAGCCGACAACCCAGGGTCGCAAGACCTTTCACCTTATGGTCATGACGCGCGACAGCGGACCTATTCGCAGTCTTGCCGATCTTGCCGGAAAGCGCTTCGCGTTCGGTGATCCGGCGGCAGTGCTGCAGTACGCCATGATGCGCCAGGCGCGGCTGCCATTTCACGAGCTCAGCGAGATCCAGTATCTCCGTTATCACGACGTGGTCGCACGGGCGGTAGCGCAGGGCGACGTGGACGCCGGCGTGATGCGCGAAAGCACAGCACTCAGCTGGCGTGCGCGAGGGTTGCGTGCCATCTATACGACTCCGCCGTTGCCTTCCTACTGCATTGCCGTCAGCGCCAGACTTGACGGTCGTTCAGTCGAGCGAGTGCGCGAGGCATTCCTCAAGTTGAATGGGCTCGATCCAATGCATCGCGCCATTATCCGGGCGCTGGATCCGACCTATGACGGCTTCGTGGCCGGAAGCGACCACGACTATGACATTGTTCGCAGCTATATCGGTCGCTTTGGCGCGGACGCCAAGCGCACAGTAGCGGATGCCATGCCTAGGGCGGTGGGCCGGAACTGAGCGCAAGGCTTGCGGCGAGCAACAGGCCGTGGAATCCGGCCGCGGCGATAGAGAGTGGAATGGCAGGGACGAGCCGGCCGGGAACTGCGGCGAAGCGCAACAGGTCGCGCGCCGCACGCAGGCTGAGTGGTGCCGCGAGCAGACTGACCAGAGTGAGCGGGGGCAAGTATCGCATGCTCACCGCTGCCACAAGCCAGCCGTAGGCGAGCAGGGCGATCAATACGTAGCCCCAGCGTGCCGAGCGGATCTCGAGGCGCGCCACCCAATGGCGCTTGCCAACTGCAGCATCGGCGGCGCGATCGGGGAACTGGTTGATATACAGAATGTTGGTGACGAGCAACGCGTAGGAGATTGCCGCAATCAACGGGGTCCACGAGAAGCTGCTGCGCTGCACGTAGTCGGCACCCACCGTGATCAGCCCAAACCCGAGCGCCACGCACAACTCGCCCAGCCCGCGGCTATTGAGTCTGAGTGGTGGAGCTGAGTACGCCCAGCCGATCAGGAGTCCGGTCGCGCCGATGACGAGCAGCCCGGGCCCTGACCACCAGGTCAGGAACACCCTGACCACCAGGTCAGGAACACACCCGCAACGAATGTCGCCCCGAACAACGTGGCCCCGAACATGGCCGTCTCCGTGGTTGTCAGGACGCCGTTCTGGATAAAGCGGCTGCCGCCGGTGAACGGAAACACACGCTCCGTGTTGATCGCGTCGGTGCCGTTCAATGCGTCGTAGTAATCGTTCAGCACGTTGACACCGGCATGCGCGATCAGCGCAAACACCACGGTCAGGATCGCCGTAAGGGGTTGCATCGGGACGCCAGTGGCGTACGCACCGGCGAGCCCGATCAGGGCCGCGAACAATGTCACGCTCAAGAATGGCGGGCGTGTCGCGAGCAGGTAGCGCAGCAGCGGGTTGGGTAGGGCGGCGAGGGTCGGTTCAGCAGGTGGCATGCGTGGCTCCATTTGCCGGATGGTTGCAATGCGTCGTGGAATTAAATTGCGGTTTCGATTCGCTCACACAGGGTCTTGAGCACTTCAATGCGCGCGTAGCGCTTATCTTCGGCTGATATCAATTGCCAAGGTGCGATCTCGGTACTGGTTCGATCAACCATGTCGAGCACGGCGCGCTCGTAGAGCGGCCGCTTCTCCCGGTTGCGCCAGTCTTCGGGCGTGATCTTGAAGCGCTTGTGCGCCGTGGCCTCGCGCTCCTTGAAGCGCCGCAACTGCTCCTCGGGGCTGATCTGCAGCCAGAACTTCAACACGATCGCGCCGGCGCGAACCAGCTGTTCCTCGAAGTCATTAATTTCTGAGTACGCCCGCATCCAGTCATGTTCGGTGCAGAGATTGTCTACCCGCTCGACCAGCACGCGTCCATACCAGGAGCGGTCGAAGATCGCGATGCGTCCGCGCGCCGGCACGTGTCGCCAGAAGCGCCACAGGTAGGGTTGCGCGCGTTCTTCATCCGTCGGTGCCGCAATGGGGTAAATGTCGTAATGCCGGATGTCGAGAGCATTGGCCACGCGACGAATCGCACCGCCCTTTCCGGCGGCATCCACGCCCTCGAACAACGCGATTACCGAGTGATCGCGAAAGCGCTTTTTGCGTGTCAGACGCGCCAGTCTTCCCTGATATTCGGATAGTTGCTTCTCGTACTTGGCCTTGTCGAGTTTTTGCGAAAGGTCGAGGCGCGCAATGATGTTGTGCTGGTCAATGCGCTCAGGAAGCGGCGGTTCGGTTGCCGGGCCCGGTGTCTCCGGCTCAGCCAGACGATGCCGCAGCGCGCCGAGCAGCGTCTTGCCGACGGACAAGTTGCGATAGTATCGGTCCGTACCTTCCACGACAATCCACGGCGCGTGGGCGGTGCTCGTCTGGCGCAAGGTGCGCTCGGCGACGTCGCGGAATTGCCGGTAGAGCCGATAGTGCGCCCAGTCGCGCTTGGTGACGCGCCAGCGGGTCGCCGGATCGGCTTCGAGCTTCTCGAGCCGCTTCTTCTGTTGCTTGCGTGGCAGATGAAACCAGAACTTGAGTATCAGGGCGCCTTCGTCCGCGAGCATGCGCTCGAATCGCAGAATCTCGTCGAGATGCTGGTCGAGTTCGGCGGCACGTAGTTCCCCGCGCACCCGCGCGATCAGCGGCAGCGTGTACCAGTTGCCGAAGAAGATGCCGATACGTCCTTTAGGTGGTAATGCGCGCCAGAATCGCCACGCCTCGGGCCGTTCCCGCTCCTCCTGGCTCGGCTCGACCAGGGCATGAACCCTGAGGTGGCGTGGATCCATCCATTCCTTGAGCGCGTTGACCGTCTCGCCGCGGCCCGAGGCATCGAGGCCGTTGACGAGTAGCATCGCGGGAAAGCGTGCTTTCTCCAGAAGTTCGTACTGCGCGCCAAGCAGATCTTCGCGCAGAGCGGGCAGTTCGCGCTCGAAGGTTGCCTTGTCGATCGCGTGTCCAACTTCAGCCGATTCCAGCATCTTGTGTCAGGGCAGAATGGAGGGGCGCACTCTGAGAAGCGCTTTGCCAGCGCGCCGTGGATCAATCTATCACAGGTTCGCCGCTACCCTGGATTCACGAACCCCGCTGGCCCACCAGATACGACAGGCTCCCTCATCAGAGACCATGCACGGGCCGATGGGTTGGCGGGGGGTGCAGGCGCGGCCATAGAGGATGCACTCGCTCGGGTAGATCTTGCCGAGTACCACGCGGGCGCAGTCGCAGCCGGGCGGCATTTCGCCACGGCGCTTGCGCGATTCGTCTTCATATGAACGGAACTGCAGGCGCGCATCGTGCGCGGCGAACCGGTCGCGCAACCTGAAGCCCGAGCCCGGGATGATGCCGACGCCACGCCAGTTGGCGGCCTCGACCTGCATGGTCTCGGCAAGCCAACGCTTTGCCGTGGGATTGCCGCCGGGGTGGGCAACCTGTCGATAACAGTTGTCGAGAAAGTGTTGACCTTCGACGTGCTGGCGCAGTACCGAGTACATCGCGGCGAGGAGGCTCTCCGGATCGAAACCGGCAACCGCTGCCGGCAGTCCGTGCCGGTCTACCACAAACTGCCATTCCTCCGGGCCCATGACGGTGGAGGGTGCGTCGGATTCAAGCAGCATCGCCACGGCGGGCCAGGTAAGCCGGCCAGACAGCAGGACGAAGAGATTGTCCGGCACGCCTTCGGCCAGCATGCCAGCGATAGGCGCGGTTGTGGTTTCGAACCCGGCGGCGAAGAACACCACCGCCTGGTCCGGATGCTGGCGGGCGATCGCGACCGCTTCGACTGGCGAAGCAATCGGACGGATGTCAGCGCCCTGCGCCTTCGCCTGTTCAAGCGAGCGCGCGTCTTTCTTTGGTGCGTTCACCGGCACGCGCAGCATGTCACCGAAGGCGATGAGGATCACGTCCTCGTGCAACGCAAGCTGGATAGCCTGGTAGACATCCTCTTCCGGGCAGACACACACCGGACAACCGGGCCCCGGGATCAGCTCGACTTGCTGCGGCAGCGCACCGCGCAGGCCGGCCATGGTGATCGAGCGTTCATGGCCGCCGCAGACATTCATGATGCGCACCCGGCCGGGAAGCGGCAGGGCGCGGATCTTCTCAAGCCATTGCCTCGCGCTGATGGTCATGCGCACTTCAGCCCCGGATACGCCACTGGCCAAACGACTGATGCAGCTTCGCGCCATCCGGCTGGATCGCGGGCCTGAGGCTCACGCGCGCGGCAACTCGATGGCGCTGGTCACGCACTTCCTGCTTCAGCCACGCGATCCAGTGCTCCATGCCCGCACCCTTGCGTGCGGAAAGTTGTATCGCCGGGGCAGGATTGGCAAGCGCCCGCAAGTTAGCTTCCGCCCGTTTTGTATCAAAGTCATCGAGCACGGCGAGCAGGTCGGTCTTGGTGAGCAGCATGAGATCCGCAGCGCGGAACATGACCGGATACTTCGACGGCTTGTCGTCGCCTTCGGTCACGGACAGCAATGTCACGTTGCGATGCTGACCGAGATCGAAGCTCGCCGGGCAGACAAGATTGCCGACGTTCTCAATGAACAGCACATCGAGACCCGCGAGCGGCAGGTGATGCAGCGCCTCATGCACCATGTGCGCATCGAGATGACAGGCGGTGCCAGTCGTGATCTGGTGAGCGGGGACGCCCTTCGCACGCACGCGCGCGGCATCGTTCTCGGTTTCGAGGTCGCCCTCAATCACGGCGATCCGCAACTCATCCTTGAGCGCGTCAATCGTGGCCTCGATGAGCGCGGTCTTTCCAGCGCCGGGCGAGGACATGAGGTTCAGCGCCAGCACGCCGTGCGTGTCGCAATGCGCGCGGTTGTGGGCGGCCACCTGATCGTTCGCGGTCAGCAGACTGGATAGGACCGAAACCGCGCTTTCGCCTCGTTCATTGGGGGTGTGCGCAAGGTGCGCGTTGCCCGGCGTTACGTTGCAGCCACAGGTGTCGCACATGCTTCTTCTGCCTCCAGGAGTTCCACGCTGGCCAATAGCAGTTCGTCGCCGCTCAACAATCGTGTGTGCCAGTCACCGCATCTGCCGCATAGCAGGCGGTTAGCGGTTGCGTCCGTCTCGGCGCCGCATTGCTCGCACTTGACCCGTATCGGAAGGTCTTCGATGACCAGCTCGGCGGTCGCGGCAAAGGTACCGCCACGGGCAAGCGGAAAAGCGGCTTGGAGCAGTTGCGGCTCCACCCCCGAGAGCGGACCGATCCGCAGCACAATGCGGCTTACCGATTGTGCGCGGTGCGATTTTGCCACTGTCGCCACTTGCTCGAGCAGCGCCTGGCAGACCGACAGTTCATGCATGGCCAGGTTCCGGCTCGACATTCAGGCCTTGCTCGGCAGCGAGGATTTCGTCATAGAGTTCCCAGGCGCTGCGTGCTGCTTCCGGCTCAATCTTCTGGATAGCGTAGCCGACGTGCACCATCACGAAATCGCCAACCTGCGGCGGCTCATCCTGTACCAAGAACAGGCTCACATCGCGGCTCACGCCCTTGGCCTCGCAACGCGCGGTGAAGCCGTCGATCTGCATCACTTGCATGGGAATGCCGAGACACATGTGCGGTTTATTCCTGATGGGTCTGGTTAAGTATTCCCCGATCTGCTGATCGAGACAATCTCGCGATCGTAGTGTGAATCCGGGCGGCGATATTGATTTGCGTCAATAACTTGAAAGATCGATCACGTAGGATGCTGGCACACATGACGGCCCGCTGATCCGGCGCGTGGGCAAAACCCCCGCGGAGTTTGCGGGTTCTGGGGGTAGCGATGACAAGAAGAACCCTGGTGCTTGGAATCGGCAACACGCTTCTTGGCGACGAAGGCGTTGGCGTGCACGCCGTTCACGCACTCGAGGCCCGCCTCGGGTCGCCGAAGAACGTTCAGTTCCTGGATGGCGGGACACTTAGTTTCACGCTCGCCGGGCCGATTGAGTCCACTGACCAGCTCATCGTGATCGATGCGGCGCAGCTGAATGCGCCGCCCGGTACCGTACAGGCCTTCGAGGGCGAGGAGATGGATCGCTTTCTCGGTCGTCAGCGCAAGCGCAGCGTGCACGAGGTGGGGCTGCTTGATCTGATGACCATCGCCAGACTCACCGACGCGCTGCCGGCGCGACGTGCGCTGATCGCGGTGCAGCCAGAATATGTGGATTGGGCCGATGCTCCCACACCCGCGGTAGCCGCGGCTATTCCGCGCGCGTGCGACATTGCGAATGGACTGATCGAGCGTTGGCAGGGCACGGTCGTCACCCACATGGCGGACGCCAGATTCCAAGGGAGCCAAAGCGCATGACCGGCCTCGCTGACATTGGTGTACAGGTCGAGAGCGCGTCTTCCATGACCGGCGCGGCACCCGCGGTGCTGCGCGAGATCGAATCCATGCTTGTTGAGCTGATCGAGTGTGGAACGGTCGGGAGGATCGATCTGCGCAGTCTACCGTTGTCGCCCGCTGATCTTGACTGGCTCGCCGGTGCGCTCGGTGAGGGTGAAGTGCAGGCCAGCGTCGAGACCATGGGATCCAGCGATGTACTGGAAACCGGCGGAAACCGGCGTCTTCGGCGTGTGGTGGGTGCGGCACTTCGACGAAGGCGGCAACGTGACGGCGGATTTCATTGAAGTCACGCAGCTACCGGAATTGCTCAAGACCCATCCGGCAGACATGCAGGCCGGGCTCGCGCGCCTACGCGAACAGATGAATACCTTGCAGAATCTCGAAGAAGGAGACGGTCATGTCCGATGAACTTACGCTGGGTGAAGCGCTGGCGCGGCGCGGCGTCAGTCGCCGCACATTTCTCAAGTTCTGTGCCTCGGTCGCATCGGTGATGGCCATGCCACCCGGCATGGTCGAGGTGATGGCAGATGCGCTCGCCAAGGTAAAGCGCCAATCGGTGATCTGGCTGAGTTTCCAGGAGTGTACCGGCTGCACGGAGTCCATCACGCGCTCGCACTCACCGACGCTCGAGAG
>Ga0111171_1047_pt1 | contig 11066 bp, 9 predicted proteins | sample DeeMarSWOR324_28_FD_80232 | JGI IMG/M metagenome (GOLD analysis project Ga0111171, IMG submission 80232) | Acidithiobacillales bacterium SM23_46 | reverse complement strand
GAAGTGCTCGCGGCAAACGGCGTTGAAACCGTGGTCCCGAGCGACGGCGGCTACACCCCGACGCCGGTGATCTCCCGCGCGATTCTCGTGCACAACGCCGATCCAGAATCGCGTCGCGCCGATGGCATTGGCATCACGCCCTCGCACAATCCGCCGACAGATGGCGGCATCAAGTACAACCCGCCGGGCGGCGGCCCGGCCGACACCGATGTCACCAGCTGGATCGAAGCGCGCGCGAATTCGCTGCTGGTTGAAGCAAACAACAGCGTGCGCCGGCTCCCTTCCGGCGTTGGCGGCGCGCCGGATGTTCGTGCCGAAGACTTCGCCGGCAGCTACATCGCCGACTTGGCAAACGTCATCGACTTCGAGCCGATCCGCAAGGCGCGGCTACGAATCGGCGTTGACCCGCTCGGCGGTGCCGGCGTCGCTTATTGGAAGCCGATAGCCAAGCGTTACGGCCTCAATATTACCGTGGTAAACGACCGGGTCGATCCGGCTTTTGGCTTCATGACGCTCGACCACGACGGCAAGATTCGCATGGACTGCTCAAGCCCTTATGCCATGGCGAGCCTCGTGGGTCTGAAGGACAATTTCGACATCGCCTGGGGTAATGACGCCGATGCCGATCGGCACGGCATTGTCACTCGCTCCCAGGGGTTGCTCAATCCGAATCACTATCTCGCGGTGGCCATTCACTACCTCCTGAATCATCGGCCCGACTGGTCACCCACCGCGGCCGTCGGCAAGACCCTGGTGAGCAGCGCGTTGATTGATCGTGTGGTGACGGGACTCGGGCGGACACTGCTGGAGGTGCCGGTCGGCTTCAAGTGGTTCGCGCCGGGATTGCTCGACGGCTCGCTCGTGTTCGGCGGCGAAGAGAGCGCCGGCGCCAGTTTTCTGCGCCGCGACGGCTCAGTGTGGACGACCGACAAGGACGGCATCATTCTCGGGTTACTCGCGGCGGAGATCACCGCTGTTACTGGCAAGGACCCCGGCGTCTACTACCAGGAGCTTACGCGCGAGTACGGCGCTCCCTTCTACAAGCGCATCGACGCACCCGCTTCTCCTGAACAAAAGGCCGCGTTCAAGCGTCTCACGCCCGATCGTGTCAGCGCGGCGGGACTCGCCGGCGATGCCATTGTCGCGCGCCTCACGCGCGCGCCGGGCAACGACGCACCCATCGGGGGACTCAAGATCGTGACGGCCAACGGCTGGTTCGCCGCTCGCCCTTCCGGCACCGAGAACATCTACAAACTCTACGCCGAAAGCTTCCAGAGTGCAGCGCATCTCGATGCCATCATCCGCGAGGCACAAGACATCGTCGCGCACGCGCTGGCTGATGGTTAGGCTGACACCGACCGCGACCAGTCGACCGCACACCGACAGGAGACAGCAATGGCAGAGACCCCCGAGGATGCCGGGGTCGTACTGGCGCTCATCGAGCGCATCAAGATGCAGCGCCGCCCGCGCGCCCTTGAAATCAAGGACAGGATCGATCGAGGCAGACTTTTGAAAGAGCTGGACATGGCGTTCCTCAAACAGGTGTTTGAAGATGCCCCGCACGTCAAGGCGCTCGCCCACAAGCACCCTCAATGACAGCCCATGGTGGCGCGCGCCTTCACGCTCTAAAAGGAAATCACGGGCAAGGCCCTGACGAAAGAAAAGGCAGCGGGCGGCGACAAGCGTTAGCCGATTTCCACGAAGCCAATCTCTCAGTAGCGAATCCGGTCCACGCCTACACGTACGGCTGGTAAGCGGGTTCGTACATCTGCGTTCGAATGAAAGCAGCGAGATCGGCCGGACGCTCGCGACCAGCCAGACCGCGCTGATACCCGAGCTCGGCCACGGCGGTGGCAATCCCCGCTGAAATTTCCCGAATGCGCGCCAGCGGCGGATACAGCCGCCCCTCCGCGATTTCGTCCACCGAAACCATATCCGCCAGTGCCCGGGCCGCCACGAGGAACATCTCGTCGGTAAAAGTGCGCGCGCGACAGGCGATCGCGCCGAGCGCCACGCCGGGGAAGATGTAGAGGTTGTTGCCCTGCCCCGGTACGAAAGTGTGGCCCTTCACGTTCACAGGCGGGAACGGACTTCCGCTCGCAAACACCACGCGCCCGTCGGTGGCGTCATAGGCCTCCTGCGCGGTGCACTCGGCCTTGGACGTCGGATTGGACAAGGCAAACACGATCGGGTGCGCGTTCAGGCGTGCCATGGCTTCGAGCACGGATCGGCTGAACGCGCCAGCGGCGGCCGAGACTCCGATGAGCGCCGTCGGGTGGATCGTATCGACGATGGTCACGAGATTCTGCAGCGGCGCGTGTTCATGCGCGTAAGGGCGCTTGTGCGCGGGCAGGTCGGTGCGACTGCTCACGACCAGTCCGTGCGTGTCTGCGAGCCAGACCCGACGGTGTGCCTCGATCTCGTTCAGCCCCTCCTGCATCAACGCCGCAACGATCAGGCCGCTGATACCGAGCGCGGCCTCGCCAGCACCGAGGAACAGGAATCGCTGTTCGGCAAGCCGCCCGCCCGTGATGCGCAGCGCGGCATAGAGTCCAGCCAGCGCCGCTGCCCCCGTACCCTGGATGTCGTCGTTGAAGCAACACATGCGCGCGCGATAGGCCTCGAGCAGGCGGAAGGCGTTGGCGTTGGCGAAGTCCTCGAACTGCAGCAGCGCGTGCGGAAACACCGTGTGCACGGCCGATACGAATTCCTCCATCAATGCGTCGTACTCCGCCCCGCGAATGCGCCGCCGGCGCGTACCGAGGTATAAGGGATCGTCGAGCAGTGCCTCGTTGTTTGTGCCGGCGTCGAACATGACCGGCAGCGTCTGCAGCGGCGGCACGCCGCCACACACCGTGTAGAGCGTGAGTTTGCCCACCGGGATGCCCATACCATTGGCGCCCAGATCGCCCAAACCCAGAATGCGTTCGCCGTCGGTGACGACGATGGCTCGCACCTCCTCCCGGTACGGCCAGTTGCCAAGAATCTCGGCCATTCGGCCACGGTCTTCGGCACTCAGGTAGATCCCGCGCGGGCGCTGGAAGATTCGGCCGAACATCTGGCAGGCGAGCCCGACGGTGGGTGTGTACACGATCGGAATGCATTCCTCGGCGTTGTCCCGCAACACGCGGAAGAATAACGTTTCGTTACGATCGTAGAGAGCCGTGAGGTAGATGAACTTTTCGAGATCGTTGGCCTGCCGCCGGACGTTCTCGAGCACGCGCGTTTCCTGCTGCTCGATCGTCGACACGCCAGGCGGCAACAACCCGTGCAGCCCAAGCGCGTCGCGCTCCTCGATCGTGAACGCGCTGCCCTTGTTTAGCACCGGGTCGCGCAGCAGCTCCAACCCGCGCGGAAAGTGCCCGCCGTAAGTCTTGATCTTGATCTGGACGCTGTCCCGTGCCATTGCACCGTCACGCTATGCCTTGACAGTCGGCCCAACCATGACGCAGATCAATCCTCGCCCGCGAACGCTACGCTGCCCCATGTCGGTCGGGCTCGCTATCGGCGACGCGGGGCCGGGCGCGGCGTTGCCGGCGGTCGGGGTGGCGGCGATGGACGCGACGGCGGCGCTATCGGGTGGGTCGGCCTCGGCGGCCTCTCTATCGGATGCTCTGGCCGTGGCGGCGGTGGCCCAACTCCGCCGGGAGGTGGACCATAACCCGGACCCCAGTACCAGGGATCGTAGTACCCCACGCCAACGTAGACGGACCCGCCCACATGGCCGGAGCCGGAGCCGGCACATCCCGCGAGCGACGCAAGGACCAGTGCCACGGTAAACGTCACGGACGCTAGCGAGGCCAGGGCCGCACGAGAAGGAGGTCGCGATTGCGTATTCCCCGATGGCCACCGAATCTGGGCGCGAGGCTTCGAAGGACTCATCACTTCGACCCCACATCGTTCGATGGCGTCCAATCGACGACGCCGAGCACTCCACCTCTGGGGTCGGCGATCACTGCGAGGTTGCCATCCAGCAAATCCGCGCGCGGCTCCACCAGAACCTTGCCGCCGGCGGCACGCACCTTGTCAAGTGTGCCCGCGACACCGTCCACCAATATATAAGGTAGCCAGCCCGGTTGTTTGACGGGGGCTGGAATGGGAGCGATGCCGGCACGCGAATAGCCGCCGGATGCGAGCACCGCGCGCTTCACGCCCGGACCGATATCGCGCAAGTGAATCTCGTACCCGGCCAGTCCGCCATAGAACTTCGCGGCCTGTTCCGGATCGCGCGCCAGCAGGTCGAGCCAGAAGAAATCACCATCAGCGACCGGCGTGTCGGCTGGATCGCCGGACTCAGACTCGAGCACGCCGAATACGGCGCCCTGCGGATCACGAAACAGGACATGCGTGCCACGACCGGCGATGGCAGCCGGTGGCACGATCACGCTGCCGCCTTGGCTCTCGACGTAGCGCGCGGCCGCAGCGGGATCGCTGACGGAAATCAACGACAGCCAGCGCGCCGCGCGTGTCGCCCCGGCCGGCGGAGCCTTCACGAACATGCCGGCAATATCACGGCCGGCATGTTCGACAACGGTATAGGATGCGGGGGCTCCGTCGACGGGGCGGAATTGCCAGCCAAACACCGCGCCGTAAAACTTGCGCGCGGCCGCGAGATCGTCCGTAACCAGATCGAACCAGATGAACTTGCCGGGATGGTATTGTCCCGGCACGCCGATAGGCGGGAAACTTGGCGCCCCCAAAGCAACGCCCGTCACGCTGACCAGCAGCGCCGCGGCCGCCAAGCACCTCAGTCTCGCCATCAGGAACGACGAGACCGACGGGCACTGCGCATCTTTGCGATCACACACTCGGGCTTCGCCTCTCAACGAGATGAAACGCCAATCCTGGAATGCGAACGTACCGTGTCAGTTGCGATCCGCCGCGACGGATCACCGGCGTCGCCCCTCAGTACGGGAACGGACGAACCTGGAACTCCTCCTTGAGGTCCTTGTTGTACTTCACCACTCTGATCTCGCCAAAGTCCTTGCTGAATAGAGGATAGCCCTTCTCGGCCCAGCCCGCGATACCACCATCGACGAGGTAGACATTCTTGTAGCCATAGCGGTAGAGAAAAGAAGAAAAATACGTGGCGCGATGCTTGGTGCGGCAGAAGACCCAGATTTCAGTGTTGGGATCCGGCCAGGTCTTTGGCACCAGATAGGGGTGACCGGAGTCGATGTTATTGGAACCCAGAACGTGGCCCGCATAGAACTCGGCGCCGGTGCGGATATCGAGAATGACCGCCTGGCTCTTCTTGGCCTGAATGTCCTGCCACTTTCTATACAGCTCATCCACGGTTACAACGCGGTTCTTCGGGATAAGTGCTGACAATTCGGCGAATACCTTCTTCTCTTCGTCCGCGGGTCCCGCCAGGCTGATTGTCGGGACAAGCAGGATGGCAACAGCGGCCAGTCCTCTCAAAACTGATGTGTTCATGGCTGTCTCCTAATTGCCGGGTGTTGAGTGCCCCCAACGTGAAGATGGGCGTTATCGAGGCCAGCGCGGAGTGCTGACTCCCCGAATGGCGGGTTCATGTTCTGCCGGACAATGCCGTCCGACCTTGATTTCTGTCAAACAAACGCCAACCCGCCATCGCGGCCTCTCCAAATCACTCGCCGACCTGCTAACCGACGTGAAGCGACACCAGTCGTGCGAGTATGGTGGCAATGTAGTGTTGGCCGGCCTCGGCACTGGCCGGCAATACGTCCTTGACTCAAGGGATGCCGGAGAGGAAAGCCTAGCGTCTGCGTGCCAATGCTGTTGGGGTTCCCTAGAACAACATGCTGAAAAGCTTTTCCAGCAGCTCTTCGATGGGCATCATGGTGAGCAACAACGGCGCAATCGGAGTGAGTGTCGCAAGTCCGAGCAACAGGCTTGCCTTCCATGCAACAGGGACAAGGTGCATGGTCTGTACGATCTGGTAACTGGTGTCCAAGTCGGCAAGCGACTGAATGTCGTTGCTGCCCACGAGCGCCTCATCCGCTGGCAAACCGCCGCGCAACCACTTCGTATCGAATTCGCGAACATAACGCATGGATAGCGTTCCATACTCGAAAAGGCCCTTCCATCTGGCCGCCACAAGCTGCGGCGCAAAAACCAGCAGCGGGGCAAGGACAACGCACTGCACAAAGACAACCATGATGGCGATCTCGCCTGCGAACTCGGGAAGCGTCTTTTCCAGGACGAAAATCTGATCGGCGATATTACCGGCAACCAATGCGCCGTGTGCGATGCCGATGAGAATGAGGGCATTGACTGTCGTGGAAAGGAATCCGAGCCCACCGAAGCGGTCCGGGTGCGTAGGTACAAGGTCTAGCTGGATGCGCGACACCTGCCACAGCAAGCGCGCCCAGATGAATAGCCGGTAATACCAGCGAACGAGCAAGAACTGGAACATCGGCAGGCTTACGTACCCATACCACATGCCAGCCAGGGAAAGCTTCGCGCCCCCGGCCGAGGGTATCGCGTACCAGGTAGCCGCATCCAGCGCGACATAATGGCGCCAGACAATCAAGACGCCGACGCCATATACCAGCGCGATCAGCAGCGCTTCGGCTAACGTTGAATTTCGCAACCGGGATGCCGATGCGATGGCACCATCGAACCGTGGCATGGCGTTGTCAGGGACAAGATTCCGCTCCAAGAATTGTCGCACCACGTACCGCATGCGTTGGTGCACCAGAAGCTCCGACCCGATCAACAGGGGCATCGCAACGAGGAAACGGACGTGAACTTCCACATCCAGCAGGAAGGGCGCGGCCACCTCCCCACCCAACAACTGGCCTTGCAGCATGGAAAGCAGCAGCAACGGAAGCCAGGCAAACAGCGAGAAGACAATGACGCGTTGGCGCACCAGCAGCATCGCGTCGTCGTAAAGATGCGCCCGACGCAGGAGCCGGAAGAAAGGTCCGCCCACGGCCAGGGAAAAATCCGGCGGGTGCTGGTGTGGTTTCCCGCCAATGGAATCAGGCATGGAGGGTCTCATCCCTGATTAGAAGCGGTAAACCACAGCAACCATGGCGAGCACTCCAAGCAGCAGGACCAAGACAGCGATATAGCGGGTATTGGAGGTTGGCATGGCTGGATACTCTTTTCGCATTGACCGCAGATCCCGCGTATGCTCGATCCCGCCAAGTACAAGCGACAAGATACCGATGCCAATCATCAGGCACCCGAACTCGCGGGCTCCGCCAGGAACTGGCGCGTTCATGCTTCAGCTTGAAGTAAACCCCTTCCAACGCAAGCATCCACTTGCCTTTGTGTGCCTCAAACAGCGCCATGAATCCCGAGTCCAGGTTGTCAAGAATGTCGCCGAAACTCATATCGTCGTCCGCCGAGACATCGCCCAGACCGCTCGAGACTCCGGTCTTGCCGTCTAGTCCGGTATTGAAAAGATAGGGCGTAATCTGGAACTGCCAGGCATTGGTGTCGCTGCTTCCCGCCGACTGCGCGGCGGCGGACACTGGCACAGCAAGAAGGGCGAGCGTCGTGCCGAAAACAATGCCCACGAAGTGGTCGTGACGCGTTGTGCGTTGCTTCGTCATGGGCATTGGCTCTTGCTCCCAGCAAAGCCGCTTTGTCGAAACCGGCACTCTCAGAATACTCTGCCAAGCTTCCGCATGATCCATCGGCCAGCGCACTGCCTGCATTGATCTGCATCAACAAGTGCCGACGTGAGATGGAGGGCCGGGGGACGAATGCGGTGGAGGATCCACCCGTCGCCGCCGTCGCGAGAATGGTCGCGTGTCGTCGCAGGCGTGCCTACAAACCGGCGGGCGAACCTGACGCGCTGGAGAATTCAGTGATGTTTCGGGACACGGGGATCGGCGTGCCGCCAGACGAAGGCGGCGCCGGCAAATCAAAACTCCCGCCCAACGCGAGGTGCAGGTTGACGCGCTGGACGCGCGCCTCGCTGCGAACACGCAACAGCGTAGTCCGGGCGGCGAGCAGGGCCAGTTGTTGCTGTGACACCGCGCGCAGATCGTTCGAGCCAACACGGTAGCGGGCTTCGGCCAGTTCCACCGCGCGGCGGTTGTCGGCAACGGCCTGCGTCAGCACGCGCTCCCGAACCCGCAGCGCCGATTCATTCGACAGGTTGTTCTCCACATCGTTGAAAGCACGCAAACCGATACGCGCGTAGTCGGCGAGTGCCTGCCGCTGTTCCGCGGTACGAACATCGACTTGCGCCGCCAGTGCCCCGCCCTGATAGATCGGCGCGAGCAAGGACGCCCCTGCGCTCCACGCCGGGTTGTCGCGATCCTGCAGCACGAAAAGTTCGCTCGACACTGTGCTGCCGCCCGCGCTAAGCGAAATCTTGGGCAGGCGCGCAGCCTTGGCCTCCGCAATGCGCTGAAAGGCGGCTGCCACGCGCCGCTCGGCTGCTACCACGTCGGGGCGGCGCTCGAGTAGCTCCGAGGGCAAGCCGGCCGGCACCGGTGGCGGCATGGCGGGAAGCTCCGCGGCGGCGTCTAGCGACGCCGCCGGATAGCGACCGAGCAGGATCTCCAGGGCACGGCGCGCCTGCTGGTAACCGAGCTCGAGCTGCTCGCGGGTATCACGAAAATTCCCCAGGCTTGCCTCGGCAACCACGACATCATATTCATCCCCAACACCCACGCGCCGTCGCTCGCGCGCGAGCATCGCCAGACGCTCTGCGGCTGCCACCATTTCATCGGCAATGGCCAGTTGCTGTCGGGCCTCGCTGGCCAAGAACCAGCTCTTCGCCACTGCCGCCGCGAGCGATTGGCGCGCATATACATAGTCCGCCTCAACCGACGCATATTGAGCGGCGCCCGCCGCGCGCGCTGCGCGCACCCTCCCCCAGAGATCGAGTTCCCAGGATGCGTTAAGCCATACCCCTTCGATTCCGGAACCATCCCCCGACAGCGGGCCCCCGCTACGAGCGAACAGGATAACAGCTGGGTAGATCGCTGCGCCCGCGGCACGCGCGTAACCGGCTGCCTGCTCGACGCGAGCGGCCGCGACACGCAGATCTGCGTTGTGTTCCAGCGCCTCGGCAACCAACGCCGGGAGGGCTTCGTCACTGAAACTCGCCAACCACCCATCGACGACCGCACCCGCCGGCGTCTCGCCGGATGTCCACTGACCGGGAATCGACGCATGCGAGAGCGTTTGGCTACGTAGCTCTTCTCCGGAGGGAGGATCCTTGAGCGCGCAGCCGCCAGCGCCAAGCCCGATGACCAGCGCGCAAGCTACCGCGGCTAGCGGGGACAGACGCCGAGCGCAGCGGTTTCCTTGCGCCATGATGACTTAATGTAACTTCAGGATGAGGTAGTTGACGTATGACCCAACACGCACCATCACCTTGCGAATGATATGAAGCACCCCGAGATGATTGGTGTAGATGGCGCAATTGCCGCGGGCACCCGCGGCAAGAAAGAGCGGCCGATCTTTCTCCGCGATCGTGAACTTCACCGCGAATCGCCCAGGCGGTACCGGTGCCGCTCCGGTTTGCGGAACCATGCCACTTACCGCAAGTTGCCCTTGTCCTTGCGCCCACACGATCGAATCCACGGTGGCCTTGATAATTTCGCCAGGATGAGTCACCAGCGCAATTTCCACCTCATTTCCGGGCTCGACCTGATGCAATTCGTTCTGGCTGAACAGCGCAATGACCTGATGCTCGTCCTCGACAAAACTCATGGACGGGGAAAACGGCAACGGCACGGCATAGGAGCCGCGACGCAATTGCACGTTGATCGGTGTGCCGTCAGCCGGCGCGAGAACAGTGGTTTGCTCGAGTTCCCAGCGCGCATTGGCAAGCTTTGCCTGATACTGCGCGGCCTCGGTTTCGTAGCGCTCGACATCGAATCGGTTTCCGGCTCCAACTGAAGCAAGCTCACGCGACTGCTTGAGGCGCGTGCGCGCCAACACCAGCTGCGCCTCGATCTCGTTCACCTGCAACTGATAGGGCGTCGGATCGATCTTGAAGAGCACTTCGCCCTTCTTCATGGGCAGATTGCCCTCGGCTGGCACCTCGACGACTCGTCCGCGCACTTGCGGATTGACCTGCACAACATACTTGATCACCCGCACGTCATTAGACGTCGGCGAGAAGATATTGAGCAGCAGGATGAGGGCGGCGACACCAACGATGGGAATGACGATGACCGTAACCTTGTGTGGCGTCGTCCATGGCAGCAACTTGAACTTGAAGTAAATCAGCCAGACGATCAGCGCGTAGATACCAATAATAATTTCGACCATCAGTCCACCTCTTTGCCGCCCGGGCCGGCAAACTTGTTCTCAAGGCGTCGCAACTCACGCTTCAGATCCTTCAGGTCCTCGGCCTTCACGCCAGAATCCGCGAGTCGCTCGAGATCGGCACGCACGCGCGAAATCTGCTCGACCGGCGATCCCGCACCAGCCGGCAGTTCCTTGTAGAAGTCGTCATGCTTGTCGGTGCCGTAGGCCAACTTGTAGAGGGTTGGCTTCGAGTACGCCCACAACCAGGCAAGCGGCCACAACAGGCCGCCGAAGAAAAGCGACAGGATGCAAAGTGTCTTGATGGCTTCTTTCTGGGGATGATGTCGCTTCTCGGCAATCACTTCCGGCAGGACATGCACCTTCCAGAAAAGATAGATCGCTCCCGCCGGGACAACGATCAGCACGATCACGGCAGCGATGTCGGCAATCGTATCAACCACCGAGCCACCCATCGCGTGCGCTGGAACGGGGCCGGCGAACAAAGCCGCGGCAATACCAAACCCCACCACACGCCATATCCCCCAAGCCCGAAGATTCCCCACCCGTCGCCCCCTTGCAAGTCGAAACCGAACCACGCCGACCATTCAAGCGAGCCACATTGTAACCACGGTTCAACCTCAAACGAAAAGCGATAGCAGCCATCTCCGCGCGCCTATCAACCTTTGCAACGGTCGGTCTATTTGCCGAGCAGCGCGAGAAAAGCCTTTTCGTCCAGCGTTTGTACACCCAGCTCCCTGGCCTTGTCGGCCTTGGAGCCCGGATCCACGCCCACCACGACGTAGCTGGTTTTCTTGGAAACGCTCTCGCTTACCTTGGCGCCGAGCGCCTTGAGGCGCTTC
>Ga0111171_1056_pt1 | contig 11078 bp, 9 predicted proteins | sample DeeMarSWOR324_28_FD_80232 | JGI IMG/M metagenome (GOLD analysis project Ga0111171, IMG submission 80232) | Acidithiobacillales bacterium SM23_46 | reverse complement strand
TCTTTCCTTCAAACAACTTCACTTACAACCACTCCTCGATCCTAAAGCGGAAAGTCGGGCTAGCCCACCGTTTCAACGGTGGGAAATGGCACGCCTCTCCCCATCCAGTCCCATCGGGACGGCTGAAACCGTGACGCTTGCAGGCCACCAGTCGTCCCTCCGGGACTCACCCGAGAAAGGGGCGTCGTGTTCTCAGCGATGAATCGCTGGGCTATTCTCACTCGTCCCGAACGGGACTAACGGAAAGCCACACAGTGCCCGCCGGCAAGATTGGGTAGCAGTGTCCCGATGCGCCCAGCCCTTGCTTTTGAGCGAAAAAAGTCTTGCACTGCCCGGGTTGGGTGGACCTAAAATACAAATGTGGGTGGGTGTCGCAGTGGGCTTTGGCCCGCTTTCGTTTTAAAGGCCATCAGTCTGCGAAGAGATTTCCTGTCCAACCATGGCGCCGTTCGGGCAGGAAGGAGAGCCGCCAATGTCACTGAACCTTACGAATTTCATTCGCCAGGTAAGCAAAGAGAAAGACCTGGAGCCTGAGATCATCAAGGAAGCGATCGAACAAGCCTTGCTGGCGGCCTCGAAGAAAAACCTGTCGTTGTTCAAGAACGCGCGCGTTTCGCTCGACCTGGCGACCGGGCAGCTTGACCTGGTGGTTGCCAAGATCGCTGTCGAAAAGGTTGGGAACCCGCGACTGGAGATTGATTTCAAATCGGCCCGAAAGCTGAAGCGCGATGTCCAAGTTGGCGACGAAATCGATGTCGTAATTGCTCCGAGCGCTTTTGGCCGCATCGCCGCGCAGTCGGCCAGACAGGTGGTCATTCAGCGCCTTCGCGACGCGGAGCGCGAGAAAATCTATGCGGAGTACAAGGAGCGAGTCGGTCACGTCGTCACCGGCATTGTTCAGCGGTTCGAGCGGCGCGACGCGATCGTGAACATCGGGCGCGCGGAGGGCGTGCTCTCTCTCAATCAGCAACCGTTTGGCGTCCGTTACCGCATCGGCGAGCGGCTCAAGGTCCTGATCACCGAGATCGAGAAGACCTCGCGCGGTCCGGTCATCCGGTTGTCGCGCACCAATCCCGAGCTGGTCATCAAACTGTTTGAGCAGGAGGTGCCCGAGGTGGCCGACGGGACGGTCAAGATTGTGGCAATCGCGCGCGAAGCGGGTGTGCGCACGAAGGTGGCGGTCTCGAGCGGCAATCCTGACGTGGACCCCGTGGGCGCGTGCGTGGGAATGAAGGGGTCGCGCGTACAGATGATTGTACGCGAGTTTGAGAATGAAAAAATTGATATCGTCCCATACAGCAGCAACCCGGCGACGTTCATTACGAGCGCCCTCAACCCCGCCAAAATCCTCACGGTCACGTGCGATTCGGACACCGGCGAGGCCGACGTCTTGATCGCCCGCGATAACCTCTCGCTGGCCATTGGCAAACGCGGCCAGAATGTCCGTCTGGCCGCGCGTCTGGCCGGATGGAAGATCAACATTCGGGGCGAGGAAGAGGAAGCGGTCAAGGTCGCCGCCGAGGAAGTCCGCCAGCGCTATCTCGACGACCTACTGCGCCAGATTACCGAACTGACCGATGCCCAGCGCGAAGCAATCGCCCAGTCGGAGTATAAGTCGGTTGACCGCCTCGCGGGCATCGACCACACTGCCATCGTCTCCCTCGTGGACGGCAACGAAGATCTCGCAGCCCAGATCGTCTTGGGTGCTCAGGAATACCTCGAAGCCTTGGCCGAAATGACTCGCGCTGCTTCGGCCGAAACCCAGCCCGCTGCTGCCGAGGCCGAGTCCGTCGCCGAGGAGGACAAAGCGGCCGCCGCCGAGGAAGAACCCACTCCGACCGAGACGGCTGAGGACGATGAAGGCGGTCCGGCTGATGAAGTGGCCGGAACTGATGAGCCAGTACCGGAAGACTCGCGCGCCACCGCCGAGGGTGATCAGGCGGTTGATGAGACGGCCGAGGCCTCCGGCGAAGGCAGTGGTGGCGAACTCGATACCGGCCCGGAGGAAGAGAAAGGGCCGTCTGCACCGGGCCCAGCCGGCGAGTAAGACGACCGGCCGTGCTGTGGAATAGTTTCGCTTGACTTGACGCCTTTGGCGGGCGAGTGGTACGCTTTTGAGGGCTTTCAGACGGCCGAGCCAGCGGTCCGCAGGATCCACGTAATGAGAGTCTATGAACTGGCCAGAATCGTTGGCGTGACGAGCAAGGAACTGATCGCTGAACTCAAGCGCATCAGGGTCACGGTCAAGTCTGCTTCTTCCTCGATCGAGGATAAGCACGTGCGCAAAGTCATGGAGCGCCTGGAAAAGCGCAAAGCCACCGAGAAAGCCACTCGAAAGAAAAAGGAAAAGCAAGAAGCCGAGCGTCGCCGAAAAGAGGAAGAAGAACGGCGCAAGCGCGAGGAAGAAGAACGCAAGCGCCGCCAGGAGGAAGAGGAGCGCAAGCAGCGTGAAGAGGAGGAGCGCAAGCAGCGCGAACAAGAGGAGCGCCGAAAGCGCAAAGAAGAGGAGCGCCGCCGTCGCGAAGAAGAACCCGAACGCGCACCGGCGCGCGCTGCTGGCGCGCCACCGCCCGAGCAACGCGAGGCGCCCGCTCCCGAAGCCCCGGCACGTGGCCCCGGCCGCCGCGCCAAAAAGCGCGCCAAGGAAGCAGCCAGACCATTGGAGATCATCGAGCTGCCCAAGATCGAGGTGATGCGCCTGGAGGACCCGCGTAAGCTTTACGCGGAGCGCGCGCGGCGACGGGCAAAGGAAAGGAAAAAGGAACGCAAGACCAAACCGTCCGAAGACTCGAAGAGAGATCTGGTGGCCGGAGGAACCGCCATTGCCGAGCCGCGCAAGGCGACCCGACGCATCCGGCCAAGTTTCGTCGTGCCTCCCGCGCCCAAGCACGAGGTTGCTCCGCCCGCCCCCGTTCCGGCCAAACCGCCTGAGCCGCGCTCCGTGGCAATCCACGGCGAGGTGACCATCGGCCAATTTGCCGAAAAGATCGACATCCCGGCCAGCGATATCATCGCCAAGCTTTTGAGCCTCGGCGAGCCACGTACGATTAACCAGACACTCGATAGCGATATGGCCGAACTGCTCGGTCTCGAGTTTGGCGTCGAGATCGAGATTGTCCCCGAGACGGACGAATACGACTTGCGACACTATCTGGCCGAGGATCGTGATGAGCGAATGGTCCCGCGCCCGCCCGTGGTCACCATCATGGGTCACGTTGACCACGGCAAGACGACCCTTCTCGACTACATCCGCTCGGCGCGAGTCGTCGAAGGCGAAGTCGGTGGTATCACGCAGCACATCGGCGCCTATCAAGTGTCGACACCGCGCGGGGAGATCGTTTTCCTCGACACGCCGGGTCACGAGGCGTTCACCTCGATGCGAGCGCGAGGCGCCCTGGTCACCGACATCGTCGTTTTGGTGGTCGCCGCCGATGACGGTGTCATGCCTCAGACAGTCGAAGCGATTGACCATGCGAGAGCCGGCCAAGTGCCGATCATCGTCGCCATCAACAAGATCGACCTGCCCAACGCCAACCCCGACAAGGTTGTCCAGGAGCTGATGCAACACAACCTGGTGTCCGAGAAACTCGGCGGTGATACGATCTTCGCGGAAGTTTCGGCAAAAACTGGCGAAGGCACGGATCAGCTACTCGAGATGATCCTTCTCCAGGCAGAGGTGCTGGAATTGAAGGCTGATCCCGATCGCCGCGCCGAAGGTGCAGTGATCGAGTCGCGAATCGATCCAACGCGAGGGACAGTTGCCACTCTGCTTGTTCAGAAAGGAAAGCTCCAGGTCGGCGACGTTCTTGTGATCGGACAGCATCATGGCCGCGTGCGCGCGATGAGGGACTCGTACGGCCGCGAGGTCGATGTGGCCACACCTTCCCACCCGGTCGAGGCCCTCGGGCTGGGTGGTTCACCCAAAGCGGGCGAGTTCTTCCTGGTCATGCCCAGCGAAAGGTCGGCACGCCATGTCGCCGGAATTCGCGACGACCGGCGCCGTCAGCGCCTGTTGGGCACTCTTGGCCCGCCCGCCGTGACGCTTGAGACCCTGCACGATCTGATCGAGGAAGGCAAAATCAAGGAGTTCCCCTTGATCCTCAAGGGTGACGTCCAAGGTTCGATCGAGGCAATCTCGCAGGCACTCGCTCGGCTGCCGTCCGAGAAAATCAAGCTGCGGATCCTGCACGCTGCGGTAGGCCCTGTGACCGAGTCGGACGTCAATTTGGCGAAAGCCTCCGGCGCGGTGATCATCGGGTTTGGCGTGCGCCCCGATGCGCCGGCCCAAACACTTGCCGAAAGCGAAGGCGTCGAGATCAAGCTCTACCGGGTCATCTACGAGCTGCTCGACGAAGTCCGTGCCGCGCTGACGGCCGCCCTCGAGCCGGAGATGCGCGAAATTCCCGTGGGGCGTGCCGAGGTCCGTCAGACCTTTCGCATCTCCAAGGTCGGCATGGTCGCCGGGTGCTACGTCAGCGAGGGCGAAATGCGCCGCGACGCACAGGTTCGGTTGGTACGCGACGGCGTGGTTGTCTACGATGGGACGATCGCCTCGTTGCGCCGGGTCAAGGACGACGTCGAGCGGGTTCCCAATGGGCTCGAATGCGGCATCGTCCTGGCCAATTATCAGGACATTAAGGAGAGCGACATTCTCGAAGCTTATGAAACGGAAGCCATCCCGGTCGAGCTTTGACCGCGGCGGGCGATAGACACTACCGATGCACTTTGGCATTGCCAACGTGTTGTCGCAAGGCTGGAGTCAGGATCGCGCACCATGGAATCGGAGTTCCTAAGCCCCCCCAGAGCGTTCCGCCTGCCTCTGGCGAGCGAAGAGTCGTTCGACTTTTTGGCAACGTGGCAACGGCTCGCGAACGTCAGCGATCTGCAACACTTGCCACCGGTGCCTCACCCGTCGGCTTCGCGACACGGACTGGCGGCTTTGCTGGAAATCTACCAGAACGATCGGGTCGAAACCGTTGGGAACCGCGAGCAATGGGAGATCAAACGCCGCCACTTGCGCGAAAACCTCGAATGGTTGCTGGGCCAACGGCCGGCTGTGTCCAAATCGGTCACAGCGAAGGTCATTTTTGAAAGCGCGTGCGCGGGGTACGTGCGGCGGAAGATTCGCTTGCAGATCGAGCGCGAAGTCTCCTCGCAAATCGTCTTCCAGTCCTCAAGCGACGGCCAAAGACGGCAGCGTATCCTGCTGACCGTCGAAAGCGAAACGGTGCCCGCGTACCTTTGTGTACCGACGACCGTTTCGCCGCCCTGCCCCGCGATCGTCTGCCTACACCAGTTCAACGCGGCGCAGGGCGCGCGCGAATCGGTCGGCCTCGATCCCGAGCATAACGATCTCGCTTTCGCCGATGAACTGGCTCGGCGGGGGTTTGTGACCCTGGCCCTCGATCTTCCCGGCTATGGCGAGCGGTGCAATCCCGCTCGCACGGCGGCCGAGCAGCTCATTGATTTCTATCGCGCCCCGCCGCACAGCGCGTTGCTGGGTCAAATGGCCTGGGAAGTCTCCTGCGCTGTGGACTACCTTGCCTCGCTCGATGCCGTGAACTCGCGGCGAATCGCTTGCATCGGCCACCTGCTGGGCGGAATCGTCGCACTCTTTGCCGCCGCCCTCGACGAGCGAGTCCGTGCCGTTGTCGCGTCGGCGGCTTGCGCCACTTTCCGAAGCCAGTTCGAGCATGGCACAGCGAGGCCGATCTGGTGCTCCGGCACGGGGCTGCTGCCCATCCTGGGCTTTTTTGGCGCCGACGAGGCAGGCAATCTGCCGATCGAGTATCACGAAATCCTGGCTCTGATCGCGCCCCGTCCGCTGTTTCTGTGTACCCCGCTGCGAAGCGAGTACTTCCCGCGCGAAGGGCTGGAAGAAGTGGCAAGCCATTTGGAGAATCTTTACGCGTTTCTCGGTTGCCCCGAGCGCCTCTCGATCACCTACCCTCACTACTTCATCTTTTTCCCCGAAGAGCTGCGCGAGGAAATCTATCAGTGGTTGACCCGTTTTCTGTGAGACGGCCTTGGGGCCGCAACCAAAGGCAACAGCCAAAAGCTGTTCACGGGCATGTTCACGTTCGCGGGTTTCCGAAATCCGCAATCCGCCTTCACTGGGTCTTCGGCGGACAAGTCCGAAATCCAAAATGCAAGAGCCGAGCACGAGTACGAGCACCAGAAGATCTGCGCAAAATGCATAGAAGTCTCAGCGAAGGAATCTAAGACGGCCACCCCGGCGCACATCGCCCGATCGCCCGCAAGGCAAGAGGCAAGCAGTGAGAGGACCGAGGCGAGAAGCTGGAGGCGAGAGGCTAAGTGAGAAGTGGCGCGCTCCGTGCGCGCCTTTCACCTCTGACATCCAGCCGCTAACCTCTAGCAAGGATGTGAATTATGTGCCTGGCGATTCCCGCCAAACTCGTTGAGGTTCACGGTGACGAGGGTGTGATCGAGCTGGGTGGCTCGCGCAAGACGGTGCTGTTGTCTCTGGTCGAAAACGCCCGTGTGGGACAGTTTGTGCTCCTGCATGCCGGTTACGCCATCGAAGTGATCGACGAGGCCGAAGCGCGCGATCTGGCCGCCCTCCATCGCATGGTCTCCGAGGCGAGCGAGGAAGAATGATATCAACCGCCGCCGCCGCCGAAACCGCTCGAAAATCATTGGCGCACTGGGCCGAACAGGCCGCCCGCCCCTTGACGCTCATGGAGGTGTGCGGCACGCACACGATGGCGATCCACCGCCACGGTATTCTGTCGCTCTTGCCCGAGAATGTGCGTCTTATCAGCGGCCCGGGGTGTCCCGTTTGCGTCACCCCGCAGGGCCAGGTGGACCAGATTGTCGCGCTGGCGCGGCAGGGGGAAGCAACGGTCGCTACGTTTGGCGACATGGTGCGCGTGCCGGGTAGCACGTCGTCGCTCGAACGCGAGCGCGCCCTCGGCGCAGATGTCCGGGTTGTCTATTCCCCGCTCGACGCGGTGGCCCTTGCCGAGGCATTGCCCTCGCGGCACGTGGTTTTCATTGGCATCGGATTCGAGACCACTGTGCCGACAGTTGCCGCCGCAGTTATCGAAGCCCGCCGGCGGCGCCTGGGGAATTTCACGATTCTGGCCGCCGGCAAACGAATCCCGCCCGCACTCGACGCTCTACTCGCCTCGGGCGAGCTCCGGGTGGATGGCCTGATCTGTCCCGGCCACGTCAGCGTCGTCATTGGCTGGCGCGCCTACGAGCCTTTTGCGCAGCGTCACCGCCTTCCGTGCGCCGTCGCCGGGTTCGAGCCGACCGAAGTGCTCGAGGCCATTGTCGCCCTGGTCCGCCAGGCGGCCGAGGGGCGCGCGGACGTCGAAAACCTCTACAGCGTGTGGGTCCGGCCGGAAGGCAATCGCCGCGCGCTGAAGACGCTCGAGTCGGTTTTCGTCGCCGGGCCTTCGCGATGGCGCGGTCTGGGCATTATCGAGCGAAGCGGCCTGCTCCTGCGCGAGGAGTGGAGCGACTATGACGCCGCGCGTCGGTTTGGCGTCGAAGAGCACGAGGTCGCCGAACCGTCCGGTTGCCGGTGCGGCGACGTCTTGCGCGGCATACTCGCCCCGGCTGACTGCGCGCTTTTCGCCCGCGCTTGCACCCCCGAGAGCCCCGTCGGGCCGTGCATGGTCTCGACCGAAGGATCGTGTGCGGCGGCCTACCGCTACGGCCGGCGGCGGGGCCAGTAACGTTTCGCCGACACCTGTCGCCAAGAGTTCCATCGTTTCGTACGCCACGCATGATTGCGCATTGACACTTGCTGCACGAAAAAGCTAGATTGTTGTCTCGAAGAGTATGCCAGTGGTTGTAAACAGATAGCGCTTGGAAATAGACAAACCAGAGTCAGGACACGTGAAAACCCATGGGGCGCTATGGCAAATGAATACATGGGCAAGTGGCGCATTCTGGAGATGGTGCAGTGGGACAAAGACTTTATTGATCTTGTTATGCCCGGCCGTATTACCATTCGCAAGGATCGTCTCAGCGGCTTTCAATTCAGTGCGGCACGAGGTGACATCGGCTATCGTACTGAAAGAACTGGAGATCTCGAACTCTTGGAATTCTCTTGGGAGAGACCAAACGAGTCCGACCACGCTTGGGGCAGGGACTGGGCACTGATGGCAAACAATGGACTTTGCGGAATGCTCTGCTTTCACTTCGGAAACCGGTCCTCGTTCAGGACCACACGGAGCGTCCAAGAAACTGTTATTACAGGGCGCTCCAACCAACGAGGCTTGCGTTCTTCTTCCACCCACGCGGGTGAGCTTTCTCGTTCGACAGCGCCCAGCAAACTGAAGGCCAGTTCATGAGCAAGAAAAAGTGAACTACAGGGGAAACTGTTTGGAGGGAGAAAATGACTTTCAACATCCGCCAACTTGACGAGATCGACCCAGAGATCTGTGATGAAGAGAAGGCTTTGGAAGATTACCAAGATGCTCTGCTGAAACAGTTCTTCTATTCTCCCGAAGGGCAGGCACGCCTCCAAGATGATCCGGGAATGTGCTTTTGGGCAGCACAACTCATAGACTATGGCTACGGCCACATTGGTGTCACCATACCGCGGATGTCGGCTAGAGATGTCGAAGAAATCGTGACGGAGATATTTCCACGCAAGATATCGCTTTCGTCGCCCGATGACGCTGATCACGCCCTCCCAGAGTTGATAGCCTTTTGGGAGTACCTGAAGCGCCAATACATGCTAACCAACGCTAACTCAATTCTGAGGTTTCTACGCAAAATCAACCCTGACTACTTTAAGAAGATCATGAACGACCCATCAAGGTTTGGAATGGCGAAGTCCTTTTTCATGATGGGGCAGGAAGCAGGCTTTGATATGACCAGTGAAGAAGGATCACATGCATTTATGCACTTTTACAATGCCCATCTCTTGGCCGACCATGAAGAACTTCCGGTGAGTCATCCGAGTTTGCCAGGTCCCCCCATTAGCCGCAAGGCCAAAGCCAAAAACAAAAAACGGCGCAAGATGGCGAAAGCTTCTCGCAAGAGAGCTAGGAAAAAACGAAAATAAATGGGGTTGATTTTCCGGCTGGTTTGCCGCGCCTTTGGCGCCAAATTCTCTCTTTTGGAGGCTCGCAATCTCTTGCCGCCAGGAGCAGTGGGTGCAAAGTTCCCATCACGTGCACGAGAAAGAAAGCGGTATCGTGCCGCCGCTCCAAGAAAAACGCTCACGTTCACGGGCCCGTTCGGGGAAACCTTGCCACTTGCTTCTCCCCCCAAGGGTGCACACCCTCTGAAGCGAATCCGTAACTATGCGCTGGACACGCCAGCCGCCGGCGACTAGGGTTCTCGGTGGAAGGGGAAACCGCGTGAGGCACGTTGCAACGAAGGACTGCCCATTTCTGCGAAAAGGAGAAAAGCCAATCATGAACCGACGGATCAAAACCATGGGAGTCGCTGCGCTTTTGTCCATTGCGCTCCTGGTTGCCGCAGCCCGCACGCAAGGCGGCCAGGCGCCGACCGAGGCGCCCCAGCCCGTTCGGATCGCCTATGTTGACCTCGACCGCGTTGCGGCCGATTCCGAAATGGTCAAGCAACGGGTTGCCAGCGTGGAGGAGGATCTGCAGGTCAAGCAAAAAGCATTTCAGGCGAAAGCGGACGAGTTGCGCCAGCTGCGCCAGCAGGTCACTCAACAGGAATCTGTCCTGACGGCGGCCCAGCTCGAGCAAAAGCAAGCACGGATTCGCCAGCTGCGCGACGAAATGGAGTATCTGCAATACCAGGCCAACAAGGTCTTTAGCGACACCAGCCGCGACGTCATCGAACCGGTTCTCGACGAAGTCCTCCAGGCTGTCGAGCGCGTCGCCCAAGTCTACAAGGTGGATCTCGTTCTGCGTGGCGACCTGGTTTTGTTCGCGTCCGAACGAATTGACTTGACCGATGCCGTGGTGCGCGACCTCGACCGCGTATTGAAGGCCGCGTCGAAGGCGCCCCCGTCGCCCGCGAAGCCGCCTGCGCGGCGGTCGTCCGAGCGCATGGATACGAAAAAGCCCTGACGCGCCCAAGGAGAAGTCCCAATGCCGACCCCCGGAGACCTGCAACGCCAGCTTCCCGAAATCGTGGAGCAGATTGTTGCGAGCGTTCGCGAAAAGGAAAAGATCCACCATATCGAGCGGCACGATCTGCCGAATCGCGACGAGGTCATTCGTATTTTGCGCGACCTGCAAAGCCTGCTCTATCCGGGTTTCCTGCGCCAGCGGCTGTTCTTTGCCAACGTAGAGTTTTTCGTCGGCGACGTTGTGGATTCGCTGTTTGTCCGTTTGAGCGAAGAGATCGGCCGCGCCTTGTATCACGAAGACTGCACGCAATGCCACAAGCTGGTGGGGCACGATTTCCGTCCCCAGGCCGAGCAGATTACCGTGGAGTTTTTTCGGCGGATTCCCCGCATCCGGGCACTGCTCGAAAAGGAAGTCCAAGCGGCTTATGACGGCGATCCCGCCGCCAAGAATTTCGCCGAGATCGTCCTGTGCTACCCCGGCTTCGAGGCGATCACAACGTACCGACTCGCCCACGAACTGTCGCCCACGAACTGCTCCTTCTCGGCGTCCCGCTCATCCCGCGTATCATGAGCGAGTTTATCCATCATCGCTCGGGCATCGACATCCACCCAGGGGCGACGATCGGCGAAAGCTTCTTCATCGATCACGGCACAGGTGTCGTTATTGGCGAAACCACAATCATCGGTAACAATGTCAAGGTCTACCAGGGTGTCACTCTTGGCGCACTCAGCTTTCCCAAGGACGAGCGCGGCGAGATTATCCGCGGCCGCAAGCGCCACCCGACCATCGAGGATGATGTGACGATCTACGCCAATGCCACGATCCTCGGCGGCGAAACAACCGTCGGGCGTGGCAGTGTGATCGGCGGCAACGTCTGGCTGACCGAGTCGGTGCCGCCGTTTACAAAGGTCATCATCGAGACACCCAAGCAGCGCTACGTCACCAAGCCAGAACAGTCGGCAGGCTCGCCGCAATGAGCACCGCGCGAAGTACCGGCATCTGGTTGGCTCAGATGATCAGCGCGGCGGTCGGCGGCTGCGCAAGCCA
>Ga0111171_1124_pt1 | contig 11088 bp, 6 predicted proteins | sample DeeMarSWOR324_28_FD_80232 | JGI IMG/M metagenome (GOLD analysis project Ga0111171, IMG submission 80232) | Acidithiobacillales bacterium SM23_46 | reverse complement strand
ATGGGTTCAGCAACGGCAACGTCTTCCACGCCGGTGACGGGAACCTCCACCCGCTGCTTTTCTTCGACGCCCGCGACTCCGACCAGTTGCGCCGCGTCCACGAGGCGGGATGGGAACTCATGGAGGCGTGCGTGGCGCTCGGAGGCACCATCACGGGTGAACACGGCGTGGGCATGGAGAAGATCAAGGCCATGCGGATGGTCTTCTCGGAGGACGACCTGGATTTTCAGCGCGCCATTCGCCACGCTTTCGATCCGGACAATCGCTTCAACCCGGACAAGATCTTTCCGGCTCGCGGGCAGCCCGAGCGACCGCCGGAGGCATCGAGACGCGACATTTCTGGCGAGGCCGCGCTCGCGCCGGCCGACGAGGACGAGGCCTGTGACATCGTGCTGGCGGCCTTCAACGAGCGCAGGGCGTTGTTGCCCGTGGGCAACGGCCGGCGGGTTGACTTTGGCAATGCGCCAGGGCAGACCTGGCCCGCCTTTCGGCGGCTGGCGATCCCGTTGCGGAGCGAGCGGCTATCCGAGTTGATCGATTGCGACCCCGCCAACCAGGTCGTCACCGCCGGCGCCGGCATGAAGCTCGCGACGTTGCAGGAACACCTTTCGGCCCGCAACCAGTGGCTGGCGGTCAGGCCGCCGCTTGTCTGCCAAAGCGGCGGCGAAGGCGGATGTACGCTGGGCGGCATGGTCGCCCTTGGCGCTTGCGGCCCGGAGCGGCTGCGCTACGGCGCGCCGCGCGATCTGCTTCTCGGATTGCGATTTGTTTCCGGCAAAGGAAAGCGAATCTCGGCGGGCGGCAAGGTGGTCAAGAACGTGGCAGGCTACGACGTGACGCGCCTGATGGCCGGGTCGGCGGGGACGCTGGGCTTTCTCACCGAGCTGACGTTTCGCCTGTTGCCGTTGCCCGAGGTTTGCCGCGCGGTCAGCGCGCGCGGTTCGCTTGGGGCATGCGCGGCGGCTGCGGCCGAGATCCTGCGCTCCAACCTGGAACCAACGTTTGTATCGGCAGCAGAGGAAGAATTCGGTGTTGCCGACGGCGACAGGCAGGCTTGGAATCTCACGCTAGGGTTCGAGGGGTTTGGCGCTACGGTGCGGGCTCAGACCGAGAGCTGCACGACGTTGCTGAAAAGGCAAGGGCTCAGCGGCTCGGAGCTGCTTGAATACACTGCCCGCCTGGGAATCCATGGCGAGAAGTATGATTTTCTTTTCCGCTCGGCGTTCGTTGTGCGAGCCGGTCTGCCGCCCGACCTGGTGGCTGGCTTCGTGACGGACGCCGCGGGCGCGATCCATGGGGCAAACCTCCTGGTAGACTTCGGCTGCGGTCGGGTGACGGCCGGCATGTCTGACCTCTCGGACGATGACTGGACCCGTCTCTGCGACCTCGCGAAGAACGCACAGGGACATGTCCTGTTGGAGAAAGCGCCGGCAGAGTTCAAGGAGCGCCACGACGTCTTCGGGCCTGTGCGCCCCGAGTGGAAGCTCATGCACCGGATCAAGGACGCGCTCGACCCTCACAACATTTTCGCGCCGGGACGCCTTCCGGGAAAGAGATAGTCACGATGGCCAAAATGGATCGAGTTACGCGGCGAGGTTTTCTGCGCCAGACGCTTAGGATCGGGGCTGCCAGCCTCGTGGTCCGCCACGCGAATTCCGCGATCGGGTCGGTGGCAAAACTGGCCCGCTCCAAAGAGAACGGGTGGCAAATTGGCTGCTACACGCGCCCGTGGGCAAAGTACGATTACCGCGTGGCCCTCGACGCCATCGCCGAGGCGGGCTTCAACCACGCCGGCCTGATGACAACGAAATCCAAGACGGGCTTGGTGATCTCGACGGCCACGACGCTCGAAGAGGCCCGGCAAATCGGCGAAGAAGTGAAGAAACGCCGGATGCAAATTCCCTCCGTCTACGGAGGTGGCATACCTGTGAACGAGTCCTTGAAGACCGGGATCGACGCCCTGCGAAAACTGATCGACAACTGTGCCGCCGCCGGCGCCAGGTCGCTGATGATGGGGGGAGTCGGCGACGCCGATCTCTACGAACCTTACTACAAGGCAATCGCCGAGTGTTGCGACTATGCCGCCGACAAGGGCGTCGAGATCGTCCTCAAACCTCACGGCGGTCTCAACGCCACCGGGCCGCAGTGCCGCAAGGCGATCGACATGGTTGGCCACAGGAACTTCCGGCTGTGGTACGACCCCGGCAATATTTACTTCTACTCCAACAGGCAGCTCGACCCGGTCGCAGACGCCGCGACGGCCGATGGCCTTGTGACTGGCATGTGCATCAAGGACTACAAACATCCGAAGAACGTCAATGTGACGCCCGGTACGGGAGAGGTGGACTTCCCGGCCGTCTTGGCGCGCCTGAAAAAGGGCGGTTTTACGCACGGCCCGTTGGTGATCGAAACGCTCGCCCCCGGCGATCTCGACGCAACGCTCGAAGAGGCCAGGAAAGCGCGCAAGTTCGTCGAGGGGCTGACAGACGGAATCTGATCGTTCAACATGGTCCAGGCCGCGGCTGACAATGGACATATCCACGTACTACGACGAGCTGGCCCGCTGCAATCGGTGCGGCTTTTGCCAGGTGGCCTGCCCGATCTTTCGCGCGACCGGGCACGAGGCCGGCGTGGCGCGCGGCCGACTTGCGCTCCTGCGCGCTCTCATCGAGAGACGGTTCGAATGGTCGAGCGAGATCGAAGAGCCCCTGTTCACATGTCTGCTCTGTGGCGCATGCACGGTGAACTGCTTTCCGGCCGTGGCTACGGCGGACCTGCTGACCGCGGCCCGCTGCGAGTATCTCGACCGCGTGGGTCGAAATCCGCTGCACCGGTTGCTCTTCAACCACCTGTTGCCCTATCCGGGCCGCCTTCGTCTTGCGGCGCGCGCGGCTGCGTTCGGGAAAAGAAGCGGGATGTCGAAGGTGGCCAAGGCGCTCGGCCTGCTGCGTTTCCTGGGGCGCGATTTTCCGCGAGCCGAGGAGATCGTCGAGCACTTTCCCCGACAGGCGCTACGCGACAAAGTCGAGCCTGGAACCCTTGAGGGCGAGGGCACTACGCTTCGCATCGGGTATTTCGTCGGCTGCGGCATGGACATCGTCTGCCCCGATGCGGCAGAGGCATCGCTGCGTTTGCTGCGCGCGGTCGGCAAGACGGTCACGGTTCTGCCCAACTGCTGTTGCGGTCTGCCGGCCGAGACCTACGGCGATCGCCCGGTCGCGCAGAAGCTCGCCGAGAGCAATCTCGACCTTCTTGCCGCCGACGATCTCGATATCGTCGTCACCGATTGCTCAAGTTGTGCGGCATTTCTGAAGAAGTATCCGTCGCTTTTTCCGAAAGAAGACCGAAGACACGAAATGGCGCAACGCGTCTCTTCGCGCGTTCGCGACGTTGTGGATTTGTTGGCTTCGGTCCATGTCCCGAGCACCAAACCGGGCGAGCGAATTGTCGTGACCTACCACGACCCGTGCCACGCCTCGCGCGGTCAGGGGCTGGTGTCCGAGCCGCGGCGCATCCTGCAGTCGCTCGCCGGTGTCGAGTATCGCGAGCTGCCGGAGGCCGACTGGTGCTGCGGCGGGGCCGGATCCTATGCACTGTCGCATTATGACTTGTCGCGACAGGTTCTCGACCGGAAGATCGACAACGTTGAGAAAACCGGCGCGAACGTTCTCGCGACCTCGTGCCCGGCGTGTATTGTCCATTTGGCCTATGGTGTGCGGCTGCGCAGCTTGCCCGTGCGCGTGTGCCATCTCTCCGAAGTTTTAGCTGGAACAGCGCAAGACGTTTCTCTCCCGTAAGGACTCGATTTGTCATCGGAGGTTGCGGCAACGGCGGCCAGACCTGCCCGGCCAGCGAGGTGATGCCGGGGCCGGCAGCTTGGTGTTGACAGTTGCCCGCCCGCTGCCGACCGTGCCGTCAGCGCCATCTCCGGGGCACCTGCATGAGCCAAACCGTTGCGGCTTGCGTTGCGATCTTTCCGATTTTCGTCATCTGCATTCTGCTCGTTGTGTTGCGCTGCACGTTGTGGCTGGCGCCGTGCGGGGGCTGGTGATCGCCATCAATATCCTTCTGATTATTTTCGGCGCGATTCTTTTGCTCGAGACGCTGAAGGTTGGCGGTGCGATCTCCACGATCCGCCACAGTCTGACAACGATCAGCGCCGATCGGCGCGTGCAGGCCATCGTCGTGGCGTGGCTGTTTGGCGCTTTCATCGAAGGGGCCGCGGGTTTCGGCACGCCGGCAGCGGTCGCGGCGCCACTGCTTCTGGCACTCGGGTTCCCTGCAATGGCCGCTGCCACCTGCGGGTTGATCATCCAGAGCACGCCCGTGTCGTTCGGCGCCATCGGCACACCGATCCTGCTCGGCGTCAACACGGGCCTGTCGAACGCGCCAGAGGTTCTGACCAATCTCCAGCAACAAGGCCTGAGCTTTCCCGACTACCTTCAGGCGATCACCGTTCGTGTCGCTTTTCTGCATGCAATAATTGGGACACTGATTCCGCTGGTCCTCGTATGTGTGCTGACGCGATTCTATGGGGCGAACCGTTCGTGGCGCGAAGGGTTGGGCGCCTGGAAAGTCGCCCTATTCGCAGGCGTTTGCCTGACCGGGCCCTACTTCCTGGTTGGATGGCTGCTTGGTCCGGAGTTTCCATCGTTGGTCGGGGGGCTGCTTGGTCTGGCCGTCGTTTCGACCGCCGTTCGAAAGGGATTCTTTCGACCGGACAAGGTCTGGGACTTCGCACCGCGCCGCGAGCAGCCGAACGACTGGTGGGGCGACATCGAGATCAATACGAACACGGGTCCGCTGCGCTGGAGCGTGGTGCGCTCGTGGTCGTGCTACGTGCTGGTCGCCGTGCTGCTCGTTCTGACCCGGTTGGAGAGTCTGCCGGTCAAGGACTGGTTGACCTCGCCAAAAGTGACCATCGAATCGAAGGATCTTTTTGGAACGGGGATCACGGCAAAAAGCCAGCTGCTTTATTCACCGTTCGCCATCTTCGCCGTGGTCTCAGCGGTCGGATGGTTTCTCTTTCGGATTCGACCTTCGGGTGCGGTCGAAGCATTGCGGGCTACAGGGAAGACCATCTTGAAGGCGGGTGTTGTGCTGATCTTCGCCGTTCCGATGGTGCAGATTTTCATCAATAGCGGCGTGAACGCTTCCAGCCTTCCCTCGATGCCGATTGCGCTCGCCGAAGCAGTCGCACGGGCCGTCGGTCGCGCTTGGGCAATCGCTGCCCCGTGGATTGGCGCGTTGGGCGCGTTTGTCGCCGGGAGCAATACGATCAGCAACATGACGTTTTCGCTTTTCCAGTGGGGCGTGGCCGATCGGCTTGGAATGGAGACGGCCTGGGTGGTTGCCCAACAGGCCGTCGGCGGGGCCGGCGGCAACATGATCTGCATCCACAACGTCGTTGCGGCGTCGGCCGTTGTCGGGCTGGTCGGGCGCGAAGGCAGCTTGATCCGAATCACCGTCCTGCCGATGATCTACTACCTGACGGCGGCGGGGCTGATCGGATTTTTCATCCTTTTGCTCTGAGAAAGCTCGACTCCTGCGGCTGAAATCTCGGGTTTACCCGCATGGAATTGCGCACGTTCACCTGCTGCAGCGTGGTTTCTTTCGGGGATTCTCGCATTGCCGATCAATCGTCTATTGACCCAATTCCCGAAATGCGGTAGGAGAAAACGCGGTAGAGAGAAGAGAGATCGATCCGGGAATCGGGTGATCGCGGTCTGAAAAGGAGGTTTGATTGGAATGCGGTCCATTTGCACAGCAATTCGCGCTATGCTTTTCGCTGGGGTCATCGTCGGCTGGTTTTGCCCGGCTGTCTCGGCAGAGGAGGCAAGCGAGACAACGGTTTTTCGCGCCGGAGCAGCGAAGTCCAATATTACACCGCCGCTGGGGGTCTCCCTGGTCGGGTCGATGCGCGACCGGAAGGCGACGCACGTTCACGACGAACTCCATGCCCGCAGCCTCGTTCTCGACGATGGAAAGACGAGAATTGCAATTGTCGTCTGCGATTTGCTCGCTCTCGACAAGGCGGCCGTTGTCCGAGCAAAGAAGCTCATCCAGGAACACACGGGTATCCCGGCCGATCACGTTTTGATCGCCGCTACCCACACCCACACAGGTCCTGCGACCGTGCCTGTTTTTCAATGCGACCCGGAGCAGGATTATATCGACTGGCTCGTGGTACGAATCGCGGACACTGTCCGGCGGGCTGTGAGTAATCTTCGACCGGCTCGCGTTGGATGGGGAGTCGGACGAGAGGACCGCGTGGTATTCAACCGGCGCTACTTCATGAAACCAGGCACCATGCCGCCGAATCCATGGGGAAGCACGAGCGACCGCGTGAAGATGAATCCGGGCCAGGAGAATCCGAACGTAGTCAGACCGGCTGGACCGATCGATCCCGCCGTGTCGATTCTGGCGGTCCAGGATACCGAAGGTGCGCCCATTGCCGTACTTGGCAATTATACACTGCACTATGTCGGAGGCGGAAGCGGAAGCGACGTCAGTGCAGATTATTTCGGCATGTGGGCGGCGATCATCGAACGTGAGTGGAACGGCTCGCCAAATGTGGCCAAGCCGCCGCAGGTTGCAATTCTTACCAACGGTTGTTCGGGAGATATAAACAACACCGATGTACGGCATCGCCTGAAACAACCTTATCCCTATCACCAAATGCAGAAAGTGGCCCGTCTTGTTGCGGACGAGTCCCTGCACGTGCTGCGAGCCATCGAATACCGGGATTGGGTGCCGTTGGCCAGTTGCGAGACACACCTAGAGTTTGCAGTTCGGAAACCTTCACAACAGGATATCCAGGAGGCGCGCGGCATTCTCCAGGAGGCGGGAGCGGAACTGAGATTGTTGAAGGACATCTACGCGCGCGAAACAGTCCTGTTGTCGGAGTGGAAGGAAACAGTCGAGACACCAATTCAAGCACTAGGCATCGGGGATGCAGCCATCGTTACGTTTCCCGGCGAGGCGTTTGTCGAATTGGGCCTCGAAGTCAAAGCGAAAAGCCCGTTCCCGCTGACATTCTGCATCGAGCTGGCCAACGATTATATAGGTTACATTCCCACCGTCGCCGGTCACGACCAAGGCGGCTATGAGACGTGGCGTGCTCGCTCGAGTTATCTGGAAACGAACGCAGCGCCGACCATGGTTTCCACTGCGCTTGATCTGTTAGGGCAAATTCATTCAGCACGTGGTCAGGACTGATCTCTCAGCTCTACCATCCGGCTTGTGCGGTTCATGATAAGAGCAAGAATCCATCCGAAGGCGATTTCATTCTCTTGCTCGACAGATATTGAATGTGATGATTCTAGTCGCGACGCGTTGCGACTCCCAGCCAGTTGATTCTCAATCCAAGATCGCGATCATCGTCCGAAACTCCGGCACGCGCCAGATTTATTGGATTGATCGTCCAGCCAATCCGCAGGACTCCTGGGCCCGGCGGCGCGGCCAGCTGAATCGTGAAGCTGCTCGGGCGCCAGGCGTCGATTCTCAGGACGGGCGCGAGATCAAAGAGATCCGACGCTTTGTTCACTTTTCCAATATGGACTTTCAGATCGGGCCGATAATCGTCCAGGGCAGGCGGTGGAAATGCGCAGCTCAAGATCACGGTGCTGATGTCATCGCTTGCGAGAAACGAAAACCAGGCCTTTCGCGACGACCATCGGAACAGCAACCCACTGTTCTCGTCAAACTCCGGGACGGAGAACCCTGTGCGCCAGCCAAGGCCTTCGAGGAATTTGTAGATGGGGGTGGGTTGATACCACCGGTCGAGTTGCCCCCCAAAGGAGTCGCGAAGGGAAGGCTCCCCGACTCGAACCGAGTGCAGTGATACCCCGACGGGGGGAACAATGCGACGCAGGCTGCCGAGACTGAGCAGCCAGTTGTAGTAAGATTCGTCCGGCAATCTGTGATACGCGCTTGAACAAATCCAGATCTCACGCCCTTTGAGCCGAGGAAGCAGATTCTCCACCTCTGCCCGGGGCGTCGAAACCAGTGTCTCCTCCAAATAGCGACTGGCGGGAATCGTAAATATGTCCGGTATGAAAACGATCATCTCAGGCGGGCCTTTCTTCTTCCATACTCTGGCGAAGGCTCGCCAGTCGGGTGTGAAGTAGCTCTTCCTCTGGACGTAAGATCCCCTCAGCATTGCAAGTGCGAGCAGTGCGATAGCCAACGATCTTTTCGTGCGACTGTCAAGCCAGCTGCAGGCGATCCCGGCCAGCGCAAGAAAAGGCGGAAGCATGAACATCGCAAAGCGAGGTCGCCAGTAGATCGGGTGATAGAAATGCATGGCGACGGCTACCAGGACAACCGGCCCAAACAGGAGCCAACCGAGATAGCAGATTTGAACCCTCGGCGAGCGTGCGGGGTGGTAGGCATCTCTGGGTCGATTTTGGTAGGCGCGCCACACACATAAGGACAGAACGAAGAGGGAAAGAATCATGGTGGCAATCCACCGGTTGGGAAACGCTGCCCACGTCTGTCCCCAGAAATATTCTCCCCCCAAAAACGAGAAAAAGTCACTCATCAGTGGAACGGGGATCCATCGAAGCGCCGGGTTATACAGCGTGCCCCGAACCCGCAGAACGAAGTGCAACCAGGGCAGAAAGACGAGCGCGACCAGCAAGCCACTCAGCAAGTAGCCCAATATGCTCTTCCACTCTCTGCGGTACACAAACCACACCAAGGCGAAGGTGCCCTGCGCCAGCAGAACCATCACGCTCAGATAATGTGTATGAATCGCTGCCGCGGAGCAAAAAACGTAGCCGACAGCCCACCCCCACCATTTCGCCGGTCCGTGCGAGTCGGTGCCGGCGAGAATCCATCGCCACAGACACCATGAGCCAAGCGTGCAAAGCGCCGACACTTGCGCGTACATGCGTGCCTCGCGCGCGAAGTAGATGTCCTGCGGATTGATCGTTGCCAGGAAAAGGGCAATAAGACCGGCGCGCCAGCCGGCAATGTCGCGCGTCAGCAAAAGAACTGCCACCAGCCCTATGAGGCTCCAGAGCAAGCTGAAAGTGCGAATATCGGCGTCGGAGTCCCCGAAAATCCCCCGCCAGAAATACACTCCAAGGTAATAGAGGGGCGGGTGCACGTCCAAAGCGTTGTCTGTCAGCACCTCCTTGATGTTGTTATCACTCGCTACGGCTGTGAAGGCTTCATCGTACCAGAACGAGTGCCTGCCGATCTCATGAAAACGCCAGGCAAAGGCCAAGCCAAGCAACACAATCACAATGATCGCTCGGTAGACACAAATCGTTGGCCGGGTTCGTTTAGACATTCGCGCGACGTCGGTCAGTGTGTGCTGCGAGACCCTGTGCGTGCGTGCTGACTTGATGGAAAACCGTCGCCGATTCATCACTACTTCACCGGGGCTGCAGATTTGCCTCTACATGGGCCGATCCCGGTGCGACTTCGGATGGTCCGGCCAAGAGGTTGTTCACGATCATGTTTGCGCTGCCGCTCGTCAGTTTCAGCGATATAGTTTTCTCGCCGCCGGGCCTGTCGTCGCGGATCAGGCAATCCGAGACACGGTTGTGCGAGACATCGTCCAGCAGCAGCCCCGCGTTGTCACAGTCGAGGATCGTACAATTTGTCACGTTGAACCGCCGGCAGCGCTCGAGGATCAGTCCCGCAGGTGCTCGCCAGACGCTGTTGATGTGCAAGCCGGTGATCGTGCAGTCTTCGCAATTGCGAAAGACCAATCCGTTGCCGGCCTGTGCGCCGTCGCCGTAGTGGTAGCGCGGGTTGCGGTCGAAAACATTGGAGGCGACAAGGATATTGGCACTGTCCTCGACGCGCAGGTTGTGGCTGTATCCCTTCCAGCAAGTGTTGCCGACGATGCTGACGCCGCGGCATTCGCGGATGTCGATGTTGAATTGCACGTCGCTCATCACGTTGTTGGCGATTGTGATGTTGCCATGCCGTCGTTCGTTCGTGAATGGCCTGGGTTCGCTGCGGCCGATGATCCGCACATTTGCCGAGCCAGAGGCGTTGTGGTCGTGCTGGATCGTGCAGCCGACGATTGCCACCTCGCCGATCAATCCGTCGGCCGCGTCGAGCAGGACATTGGCTGTTGGCGGTGCGTTCTGGCTCATGTTGCCTTCGATGTCGCACGTGCCAATCTGAATGTTGCAGACGTTGCCGCCGTGCACGACCACGCCGCCTCGGTCGTTGTAGCTGATGTGGGAGTTGGCGATATTGATCTGGTGCAGGTTGACGTTGTCGAGGAACACGCCGGCGCCGCGGTTATCGTAGATATGGCACTCGCCGATGATAACGTTGCGGTTGCGTTCGACCAGGTGGATCCCGTGCAGCGCCTCGCGGATGTTCACGCGGCTGATGGTCAGCTGCATCGTCCCTCTCGCCTCGATTCCAACCGCCTGTTCGTGGGTGCCAATGATTTCCAAACCAACAACCATAGGCATTCGCTGGCGCTGCCAGACATTCTCTTTGAAGCTTTGCGGGTCGGCGGTGCCCTCGTGGGTGCCGATAAACCTGAACGCGGGACCGGGGCCGGCCATGACGATCCGCGCCGTGCCGTCGCCAACCAACGACGTAAACCCGACGCGGTCCAGTTCGATCGCGATCGGCTTGGTGATCTGGTAGGTTCCCCTTGGAAAGCGAACGCCGCCGACGCGCGAATCGACCGCACGCTGGATGGCCGCCGTGTCGTCCGCGCGACTATCGCCGACCGCCCCGAAATGGCCCACGTCAACCGGCTCCGGTCGATCTGCAGGTTGCCGCTTTCTCTCGTTTGCGGAATCGAGCCGCGGCGCGTCCACGACAAAACACAAAACCGCCAACAACAACGCGTAAACTCCATGACGATAGGACATGCTATGTCTCCTCACATTTCTGATGGATTGCCAGTAGGTTGAGTTAACCTCACATGATCTTGGTCAGAAGATTTCTGCGGACCGGAGCAGATGCCCGGTGGCAAAATAGATCTCCTTGCCCAATATCGGACCGGGCACTTGGAATGCTCCCCTCGTTCGAACCAACTCTTCCACCATCAGCGAAAGCGGATCGAGCCGATAGATGCAAGAACGGGTGCAGCCATAGATCTTC
>Ga0111171_1139_pt1 | contig 11128 bp, 7 predicted proteins | sample DeeMarSWOR324_28_FD_80232 | JGI IMG/M metagenome (GOLD analysis project Ga0111171, IMG submission 80232) | Acidithiobacillales bacterium SM23_46 | reverse complement strand
CATTGGGCGAAGCGATAGCCATCGAGCCGATGGATCGCGTCTTTCGCCTCGCGGCGGCGGGCGGCCGCGGGCGGCTCGGCCTCGGCGCTTGGCTCGCGCAAGGCCACCTCAGCCTCATCCGTCAGAGCCGAAGCGCCCAGCACGCTCGCGCCCTTGCTGACCTTGCTATAGGCGGCCTCATACTGGGCGTAGGAGGCGCCGCCCGCCATCGAGCGCAAGACCTTGACCCGCTGCTCCGTCGGCGGGTGAGTGGACCACAGGGCGCTGGCGCTGGCGCCGCGTGCCGCCAGCGGGTTGACGATATACATCGGCGCGATGACGCGATTGACTTTTTTCTGGCCACTAACACGGCCTGCGATCTTTTCGAGCGCCGAGGCCAACCCTTCGGGATAGCGCGTGAGCCGCGCCGACGTGGCATCGGCCAGATACTCGCGCTTGCGCGAGCAGGCCAGATACAAAAGGTGGGCGAAGATCGGCGCCAGGATCGCCATCACGATCGCGGCGATCATCAGGATGGCCTGCAACTGATTGCCATCGCGCGAACGCCTCCCCCGGCCCCCGAAACCGCCGTAGTACAGCCCTCGAAGGAACATGTCGGAGAGCAGAACGATCGCCCCGACCATGACGCCCGCGAGAACCATAAACCGGCAGTCGAAGTTATTGATATGGCCGATCTCGTGGGCGATCACGCCTTGCAGCTCGTCGCGGCTGAGGCGCGAAAGCAGGCCCGTCGTCACGGCGACCGCCGCGCGCTCGGGCTTGCCAACGGCAAAGGCGTTGGGGGCGTCGGAGTCGATGATATAGACCTCTGGCGGTCGCGGGAGGCCGGCCGAAATTGTCATTTCTTCGACCACGTTGTACAGCCGCGGCATGTCCTTTTTCTCGACCCGGCGAGCGCCGGCCGTCGCCAGCATGATCGCGTCGCCGCCGGCAAATGCCGTCAGACAGAGAATCACCCAGATCAGCACAGCCACACCAACGCCGATGAGCGCCGCCTCGGGTGCCTTGGGCCCGCCAACCGCAAGTCCGATGACGTAGCCGAGCACAACCAGCAGCGAGGCCATCAAAACGATAACGAAGACCGACTTTCGCCTATTGGCCCGGATCGCTTCCCACATCGTTCTTACCCGTCCGCGACTCTGAGTGTCCGCTCTTGAGCATTCGGCCGCACAGTCGGGCCAGCGCCTCCGTGTCGGGCGCGCCGCCCACCGATTCGATCAGCTGGCCCAGCTCGCGGTCGTCCAGCCAAAGACCATGGCCCCAACGGCAGCGGTCCACGACTATCCGCCGTCCGGCGGACGGCGGTCCTTCGATCTCGACCTCGAGCATTTTCTGGCGGCAAACGGGGCAACGGCGCTTTTGCCCCGGCACCTTTCGGCCACCGCCACCGATCGCGCGGTTCAGCGGCCCTGCCTGCGCGCCGGCCATCTCGACCAGGAGTTCCAACTCGCCCGCGTCGAGCCACACGCCCTTGCACTGCGAGCAGTGGTCAACTTCGATCTGGTCGAGTTCGAGAATGAGCATTTCGATCCTGCAAACTGGACAAAGCATCGTCTGTCAGACCACCCCTGATTTGAATTACACTTCTTGGACGGCAATATTCGCACCGCCGCGTTATCCGATTCAAGAACGTTCTTCAGTATCCCCGCCCAACGGGTGCCATCAATTCAGCAGCGGTTATGAAAAAGAGGTTCTTGCGGTTCTGGTGTGAGTGGGTGTCGCACCTTCAGCGCTGTTCGATTGGCGCCACTCTTTTCCCGGCGCTTGCGCACCGGGCTATTGTCGGTCGTGCCTACGGCACTCAGGAGTGGTGTGTTCGGCAAGAGCGCCCGCGCCGTACGGCGGGCAGGTTCGCTCTTCGGCCTGTAAGCGCTTCGAGAGGGGCTACCCACAGCAAATCCGGAAGAGCCCAAAAAAGAAAAGGTCGCGGGGGGAAACGAAACTGACGGAAGTGTTGCGGCGGATCAAACCTGAAGGACGCGGGAAAGGAGGTCGCGCCGGTAAACAACACCGTGGAGCTTGCCATCGTGGACAATGTACAGGCGGGGTCTGCGGCCCGAAACGAGCATGTTCGTGACCTTGATAATCGGCGCGTCCTCTTCGGCAGTCAATATCTCGCGCGTCATAACGTCGCGAACCGTCAACTGTTTCTCCCGCTGGAAGTAATTCTCGAACGGCTCGAATTGGCTGAGAAACGAGTCGTCCTTGAGCAGGTCAACATACTTGGGCAAACCGATGGCAAGGATTTCGATGCTCGACAGCTCGCCGAGCAATTTGCCCTGGTCGTCCGTGACCGGCAGCCCGTCATCTGGCGAGGCGATAATTTTGCCGATCGCCTCGTTCAAGGGCATTTTGGGCTGAAGAGTGGCCGGGGCCGGAACCATCATGTCCGCCGCCGTGATTGTGCTCTTGACGTCGATGCCACTGTCCTCGATCTGCTTGATAATCCGAGCGGGCGTCTTTGCACGTCTGAGCGTTTCGCGCATCTCCTTGGTATGGCACAGGCGCGCGACCGCCGCGAGCGCCTGGAGCATGAGGGTGTTCTTTTCGTGCGGGGTAAGGATCAGAAAGAGAAGGTGAATGGTTGCGCCTGGTGGATCCTGCGCGTTGAAGCCTTCGTTCGACGTCACCAGGCCAACCAGCACCCGCGTGAGGCCTTCGACCTTGGCGTGGGGAATCGCCACACCATGGTCAATGTAGCTGGTGATTCTCTTCTCTCGCTCCAGCAGCTGCTTGAAGGCCCGCTCGCGCGCGGCAAGGTCCAAGTCCGGTTCGAAGGTCGCGAGCAATTGCTTGGTGGCTTCCTCCTTGCTCTCCACAGGGGGCGCCACGAGGACATGCTCTTCATTGAGTAACGCGCTGAGCTTCATAATCGGGCACGATCACGCGGTGGGACGGGACGCAAGCGACGGCCCGCCGCTCACTGTTTCCGTCCCAGCATCGGTCCAGTCCAGTATTGCTGTCAACATCTTTCGCCGGCGAACTGTACCATTTGCCAGTGCGCCCGGTGCTGAGTATCTTGCGGTGAGAACGGCGGGCGGCGGATCGCGCGCGCCCACTTGCGCCTTGACAGCCATGTTGGCGGCTACTGAGATGCGCGAAGAGGGGCCTTTGTGGGTCGGCGCAGTGTGGCGCGGGAACGGCGCGAACCGAGCCACTGCACGGCTGTTCGATCTTTCCAGCGGGTAGGCAGATGAGGGGAACCGCACCGATCCTGAAGATGAGCGGAATCAGGAAGCGCTTCGGTCTGACCGTGGCTCTCGACGGCGTGGACTTCGAAGTCGGGCGCGGCGAGGTTCACGCTCTGATCGGCGAGAACGGCGCCGGCAAGAGCACTCTGGTGAAAGCGCTGAGCGGCGCGATCGTGCCCGATGCGGGCGAAATGCTCCTCGACGGCACTCCCTACCGGCCAGCCAATCCTGCGGTCGCCCGCCGCCAGGGAATCGCCATGATCTACCAGGAATTGACCCTGGCGCCCCACCTGACGGTGGAAGACAACATCACACTGGGGCTGGAAAGCCACCCGCTGGGGTTTCTGATGCGTCGGCGGGCACGCACACGCGTGCGCGAAGTGCTGGCCATCTTGCGCCATGGCGACATTTCGCCGACGCGGCGAGTGGGCGACCTTCGTGTTGGCTCGCAGCAGCTGGTCGAGGTGGCCCGTGCCCTTTTTGTCGAGGCGAAGATTATCGTGATGGACGAGCCGACCAGCTCGCTCTCGCAGCACGACACTGAAGCGCTCTTCGAGGTCATCGGTCGGCTCAAGCGAAGCGGCGTAGCGATTGTCTACATCAGCCACTTCCTCGAAGAGGTCAAGCGCGTGGCCGACCGATTCACCGTTCTTCGCGACGGGCTTGTCGCAGGTGCGGGACAAGCGCGCGAGGCGAGCATCGGCGAGATCGTCGAGATGATGGTTGGCCGCAAGCTGACCGAGATGTTCCCGCGCACCGAGCACACGGTCGGCGAGCCGGTCCTGTCGCTCAACAACCTCTGGGGCGACACTCTGCCGTGCGGTGTGTCGCTGACATTGCGACGCGGCGAGATCATGGGCATCGCAGGGTTGGTCGGTGCCGGCCGAAGCGAAATGCTCCGCGCCGTTTATGCGCTCGACCCGGTGCGGCGCGGCGAGATTCGGGTAGAGACGGTGCACGGATCGGCCCGGCGCGCACGCCACCCGTCGCATCGCTTGGCCCAGGGCCTGGGGATGTTGAGCGAGGATCGCAAGGAGGAAGGGCTGGCGGTGCGGCTGAGCGTCGCTGACAACCTGACGCTGGCCAACTTGGGCGACTTTGCGCGTTGGGGCTGGCTCAATTTGCGCCGCCAACGCCAGGTTGCCGAGCGCTGGATCCAGCAGATTGGGATTCGGGCACGCAACCCCGGGCAACCGGTATCGGATCTTTCGGGCGGCAACCAGCAGCGTGTTGCCCTGGCGCGTCTGCTCCAGCAAGATGTGGACGTACTGTTGCTCGACGAGCCGACCCGTGGCATCGACGTTGCCAGCAAAGTGCAGCTCTATCGCCTGATCGGCGATCTGGCCACCCAGGGCAAGGCGATTCTGTTTGTCAGCTCCTATCTGCCCGAGCTGATCGGCGAGGAGCAGCCGGGGAAGGAAGAAGAATCGCACGGGACGCCGGTTAGCGAAAACCTGAAACCTGAGACCTGAAACCTGAACCGTGAGACTTGAGACCTGGAACGTGGGACCTGAAACACACAACGGGTAACAACGCCGCCGCGCATGCGATCGTCAAGTAGACCACGGGCTTCACGTTTCAGGCTTCAGGAGGCCGGCCTGGCGGCGAGGTGAAAGATGGACGAGACAGAGAAATCCCTCGGATCACAAGAGCTGTTGCCCGGGGAAGAGGAAAGGGCAAAGGGGCTGGTGCGCCTGGCGGCCTTGCTCCTGCCCTTTGCCGGCCTGACACTGGTCATTATCCCGTTTGCGGTCTTTGCGGAAGGGTTCCTTTCCGTATTCAACTTCAAGCTGGTTGTAATTCAGACGGTTGTTATTGCAATCGCCGCGCTGGGAATGACGTTTGTGATCATCAGCGGAGGGATAGACCTGAGCGTGGGGTCAGTCATCGCGCTGGCGACCGTGGCAGTAGCGCTGCCCCTGGAGCTCGGGCATCCGGCGTGGGTTGCTGCTTTGTGCGGCATTGGGACCGCCGGACTATGCGGCTTGCTCAACGGACTGATGATAACGGGTTTGCGGATCGTCCCGTTCATAGCCACGCTTGGGATGTTGGGCATAGCGCGGGGTGTTGCCAAGTTGCTCGCCGGCGAGCAAAAGATCGATGCGCCCGAGACCTGGCTGAACGACCTCATGCTCAAGATTCCCAAGGACGAGTGGCTGGCACTCGAACCGTCGTGGTTCCAGAGAATCCCCGAGGCGTTCCGCGATGCCATGGAGCTGATCGTGCTCTCGCCGGGCCTGTGGATGCTGTTGGCAACCGTTGTCGTGATTTGGCTGTTGCTTGGCTATACGACATTCGGCCGCTACACGAGTGCGATCGGCTCAAATGAGCCAACGGCGCGCCTGTGTGGCGTGCGGGTCAACATGGTCAAGGTCGGCATCTACACGCTTGCCGGACTTCTGACGGGCCTGGCTGGCCTGCTTCAGTTCTCTCGCCTGACGGTCGGCGACCCGACCGTCTCGGTTGGTGCCGAGCTCGACGTCATCGCTGCGGTTGTCATTGGCGGCGGCTCGCTGAGCGGTGGCGAGGGCAGCATTGTCGGCACGCTCATCGGCGCACTGGCGATGGCTTTCTTGCGCAACGGCTGCGACCTGTTGGGTTGGGGCAATTACGTGCAGGAGATCTTCATCGGGATCTTTATCGTCATTTTCGTGGCGATCGATCAGATCCGCCGCGCCCGAACCGCAACCTGACCGACCGGCGCACGCTTGCCTTCGTTTCTCCAGTGATCCTTCACTTGGGGGGCTGGCGCCGGAGAATCTCAAACAGATACATCCCCGATTGCGAAAAAACCTGGCGAAGCCGGCTTCCCTCGGTTGCCATCAAGCGGCGGAAGTCCACGAAACGCATCCACTCGTCCTCCGAAAAGCGGGATCGGAAGAACACTTTCTCATACTTCGCCAATTCAGCCTCGTTGTAGAAAACCCACGCAACTCCTTCGTCGAGCAAGCGATCGAGCATCGCGTCGTTGTCGGGCGTGCTGCGGATGTAGTGCAGGATGAGCGGCGTGTCGAACCAGTCGCTCGCCTGCCATTCGGTCGGGCAGTAACAGGCGCGGTATTCGCCAATGAAGAGGACCTTTTGGCCCGGCCGCACATAGTCAGGCATCAGGCGAAACACAGCATAGGGCGGAAAAGCCTGGACAACATAGCTATCGCGCGATTGGAAACCCATCACGTAGGCGGCCGGCGAAGGTTTCGCCGTTGTCTCGCGCGAAACAAACTCGGCCGACCACTCGATGTTGTACAAACAGCCCACAAGGAGAATCGCCGTCGCTCCACGCGAAAGCCATCGGGCGTCTCGCGCAACGAGCACTAACGAATAGGCGACCAGTACCGATAGAATCGCCAATGCCGGCATCAGCAAACGGTTGCTTTGATAGGTGAAGTACCAGAGAGCGCCGTAGGCGAGCGCGAAAAGCACCAGCAGGCGCAGCGGCCCCTCGCTCCGCCGTACGGCGGACCGATGCTTGAAATCCATCAGGACGCGCAGTAGCAGCGGCAGCCAAAGTAGAAAGACCGCTCCGAGGAAATGGTCTTCGTAACCGGGCTGGCCGAGTTCGGGTCGCAATCGCCAATGGATCGTTGCTTCCCAGGGCGTTGCAATCACGTGTCGCACGGTCTCGCCGATGTTTTGGTCGTGTCGGGGATGATAGCCTTTCAGGCTCGACTTGTCGAGGTAGAAGCTGGCGTTTTCGGCGCTCCATTCGCCGCCGTCGAAAATGCCCCAGGCCAGCGGATAGACGGGATTGCCGGTGAGAACTGCGTTCTTGATGAACCATGGTGATGCGACGACGGCGGCGACCACGCCGACAAGAATGCTGCTTCGCAACCAGTAGCCGAAATCCAACTTCTGGCTTGGCGCAAACGAGGACAGTTCGAGCAGAAGCGCCAACGGCACGACGGCAAGCATCGCGAGCATTGTGTATTTCGTGCCGATGAGAAAACCGAGAAACAGTGCCGTAATCCACCGCCATCGTCGCTTCGCGGTCGCACAAGAATCTTGCCTGTGCTCACTCTCGTCCGCGGCGCGATGCCAGCGCACGAGTGCATAGACCATCGCGATAAAAAAGAGCGCCGTTCCCGCATCAATGAATTCCCACGCCGCCGTGAGAAGTGCCGTCGGCGTTGTCCAGAAAACCAACGTGGCGAGCAGAGGCGACCAGGTGCCGTCCTTGCCATTGGCCGATGCCGTGGCGCTCTTGCGGGCCGGCGGCGTCTGGTGCGCAACTCTTGGTTGCAAACTCTCCAACAGGGCTGTCGCAAGAAGCGCGACAAAAAGACCGCAAAGCACAAAGCACTCGAAGTGAACCATCTTTGCCGCTAGATCGCCCGCCACCGCCAGCGACAGCGTGAAGAGCATCTCGATCAGAAACGGGAAATTGCTGAACGCATTGAACGGCAAATAGACAATTCGATGTTCGCGCAAATAGACTTGCGGCACCGCCAGGTGATAGCGAAGGCCGTCCGACTGGATCGCGGGCGTCAGGGTGTAGATCAATCCAACCGCAAGTGCCAGAGCTGCCAGGGCGACCGCCGCCCATCCGATCACGCCATTCGGTCGCCGCCAAACCTGAAACTTGAAACCTGAAACTTGAGACCTGGAGCTTGGCCACGCGCGCAACACGGGCAGCGACAGTCCGGTCGCCACAATCAAGACGCCTACCAGCACCGCCGGATAAAGCAACCCAGCGACACCCAGCAGAAAGACTCCGATGCCCCACACGCCCAATCCCAGCGACGCCGCGACCGCCAGCGCTTCGAGACGCGACAAGCCTCGCAAGCCAAGCAGACGCACTATCCAAAGTCCCGACCCCAAGAATACCGCGAACAGCCAAATTGAAAATGCCAGCGCCCCAATGATCTCGACTCCGCCCGGCGGGCAGCCCTGGAACGACCGAGACCCCAACGAGGCACGAATATGATCGGCGACGCGATGCTGAACAGCAGGGTCAAGAGGCGCCATGCCAAGCCGTTCGCGCAGCGGCTCGGCAACCACCCACAATGCACCGGGATTCTCGGCCAGAAAGAAAACGCCTACTGCGGCCATCCAGCCGAAAACGATGATCCCACTGAGAACTGCAACCGTTCGTTTCATGTCACATTAGCGCGCTCAATTGTGCGCCGCTATTTTCTGCTCTATGCAATCCGATTTCAAGTGCCAGGTTTCACGTTTCAGGTCAATCTCCCCGCGCGCGCAAGTGCGGGAACCAAAATTGCAGGCAGGATGCCTGCGCTACTCAATCTCCCCGCGCGCGCAAGTGCGGTTTCTTTCTGCGCGAGGATTGGACTGCGCAAAACAGCATTCCCGCACTGCCGAAAGCCGCACCACCGAGAGCCTCGATTCGCGGCGATCAATTCCCAACTTTTGGAAAAGTCCCGCTCTATGTCAACCTGGCGTCCGGGTCATCGTGAATGGTTCTCTGGGGAGGTGGATTCGGCCAATGCGGCCAGCAATGAAGAATCTATCAGGAAGCCAGCAAACCAGGAAGAGAAACAGGGCCACGTCCGCTGCCAACTCGGCTATCATGGAGAACTGTTCCTGGCTTCCTGGTTTCCTGGTACAAAAGCATCCCGGCCTGGTGATGTAACGCTGTGTTGCCGCAGGATGCAATGAGGCGAAGATCGGGTTCTTTGCGCCTTGGCGGCTTTGCGTGCAAAGAAACGAATGCCTTGAGGTTAGAATGCGTCGCCGCATTCACACAGCATTAGGCATTCTTGAGAGACGCAAGGTAGTGCTCGCAATCAATGGCAGCGGTGCAGCCCGCGCCGGCGGCTGTGACTGCCTGTTTATAGGTGGGATCCATCACGTCGCCGGCGGCGAAGACCCCTTCGACACTCGTGTGTGATGAAACGCCGCGGCAGACAATGAATCCTTTTCGATCGAGCTCGACCTGCCCGCCAAGGAACGCCGTGTTCGGTTCGTGTCCGATTGCCAGGAAGACACCGTCAATGGGCATCTCCGTCAGCTCTTTCGTCTGGACATTTCGCAGCTTGGCCGCGGTCACTTTCCCCTGCTCGACATCGAGAATATCTTCGACCACGGTGTTCCAGATGAACTCGATCTTCGGGTTGGCAAGGGCGCGATCCTGCATGATCTTGGACGCGCGGAGCGTCTCGCGTCGGTGAACCACGTAGACCTTCTCGGCGAATTTGGTGAGGAAAGCGGATTCCTCCATGGCCGAATCGCCGCCGCCGACCACGATGACCTTCTTGCCGCGAAAGAAAAATCCGTCACACGTCGCGCAGGCCGACACGCCGTGTCCCATCAGCTTTCGTTCCGATTCGAGTCCGAGCAAACGCGCCGTCGCGCCCGTCGCGACGATCATCGCCTGGCATTGCAGCGTCTGATCTTCGGCGGTCACCGCAAAAGGTCGCCGCGATAGGTCAACCGACTTGACGTGCGACGCCACGAAGCGTGCGCCAAACCGTTCCGCCTGCCGCCTCATCACGGCGATCAGCTCCGGGCCTTGAATGCCGTCGGGGAATCCCGGGTAGTTCTCCACGTCGGTTGTGATCATGAGCTGTCCGCCTGACTGTGCCCCCTCGATGACCAAAGGCTGCAAATCCGCCCGTGCCGCATAGAGAGCAGCCGTCAGACTGGCCGGACCCGAACCGATGATAATGACTTGCTCGACCATTTTTCTTCCCGACTCCTTCGCTCGCCAAAGAGCTCACGTTGCCCTGGACGGCAGCGAGTCTAGGGCTATGTACTTGGCCATCAAGCAAAAAATCGGGAGGGCCGAGAGCCGCCTTGCTCGGCGGCTGTCGTATGACTGGCCGGCGTTGCCGAGCGCAGCAGTACCGCGCTCTTGCGCAACGGCGCCCATGTCGCCATTAACGCGAACCTCTTAGTCTCTCAAAGTGCCCGAATTCCGACGGCACAACTGCGATGAAGCCAAAGCACTCCATATCCAAGCCACTGCCGGGCTTGTTTTGCAAGCAACGCGGCAAAAAACGGGCACTTTGAGTTCGTAAGTGCCTCAAACAGCACAGCCGGCGATTGTGTCTTGACATGAGGCGGCGGATGTCATGATTTGCTGCGAACGGCTGCACACGCTGCGGCCGCTTCAGGTCGGAGTCCAATCGCGATCGGACAGCGGGAGGCTCGGAAGATGAGAAACGCAACAGTTGCCTTAGTCATCCTGATGGCACCTTTGCTTTTGCACGCGGCGGACGCCGCAAGCGGCACGGGCGGTGTTGTCTCGGGCGAGCTGAAAAAGTGGCACAAGGTGACGATCACGTTTGACGGCCCGGAGACAAGCGAGACCGCCGACCCGAATCCGTTCCGTGACTATCGGCTCAATGTGACTTTTGCCAATGGAGCCAGAAGCCACAATGTGCCCGGCTACTATGCCGCCGATGGAAATGCAGCCCAGACCCGCCGTACGGCGGGCAACAAGTGGCGTGTGCACTTTGCGCCCAATGAACAGGGTACTTGGAATTACGTTGCCTCTTTTCGAACGGGCGCAGACATCGCTGTCAGCACCGACCCGGCGGCGGGCACCGCAACCTCTTTCGACGGTGCCAACGGGTCGTTTACCATCGGTCCGACGGACAAGACCGGCCGCGATCATCGCGCGAAGGGTTTGCTGCGCTACGTCGGCGTCCACTACCTTCAGTTCGCGGAAACGGGTGAGCACTTCATCAAGGGCGGCGCCGACAGTCCCGAGAATTTCCTTGCCTACTTCGAGTTCGCCCAGACACCGGGCAGTCGGGCGAGGGATCGCAAGGAACTCCGCAAAGGAGAAGCGGCTCGCGCTAGGTTTCACAAATACGAGCCTCACGCGGGTGACTGGCGCACCGGCGATCCGACCTGGCAGGGCGGCAAAGGCAAAAACATCATCGGCGCCCTCAACTACCTGGCCGGCAAGGGAATGAACTCCGTCTACTTCCTCACCATGAACCTCGGCGGCGACGGCCAAGACGTCTGGCCCT
>Ga0111171_1212_pt1 | contig 11245 bp, 6 predicted proteins | sample DeeMarSWOR324_28_FD_80232 | JGI IMG/M metagenome (GOLD analysis project Ga0111171, IMG submission 80232) | Acidithiobacillales bacterium SM23_46 | reverse complement strand
ACCCAGACCACGGTGCGCGATGCGGCGAATACTACGGAGATAATTACCTTCGCGACCAACCTCGGCGTCAAGAAGCTTGTTAGCGACCTGAACCAGGGCGATGGAAAAACCCTCGAACAGACTTTCGACGCCCAGAACAACCTGACCTGCAAGAAGGAACCGGACGGGCGCGTTACGCGCTATGGCTACAACTCGACAAACCAGCGCACGTTCATGACCGAGGGTCTCGCCGGCGACTGCGCCAACTCACAGGCAACGGCTGCCACACGCACCGCGTCCTATCAGTACCTCTCGGCGAATCTCAATCTGCCGACAGTGATTGAGTCCCCAAGCCTGAATACCGGCAGCACGAAACGCACCACAATCACCTATTCCGGCAACGTCCCGGTAACCATCACCCAATCGGGCTTCACGCCGGCGGGCGCAGCCGTTACGCGCAGTGTGGCGCTTGGCTATAACAGCTTCGGGCAAGTCATTTCCATCGATGGCCCGCGCCTTGATGTGAATGATGTCACCGCCCTCGCCTACAACGAATGCACCACCGGCGGGGGATGTGGCCAGCTAAAGAGCATCACCAACGCTGCCGGCCACACCACCACATTCAACAGCTATGATGCCGCCGGGCGATTGCTGGAAATGACCGATTCGAACGGGCTCGTGACGAGCTACCAGTACGACCCGCGCGGGCGGGCGCGCTTCGTGAACCGCGGTGGTCGCGTGACCGAGTACCGCTACAACGCTGCCGGAGACGTGACGTATGTCGCTTTCCCCGACGGACGCACGCTCGCCTACACCTACAACGCCGCCCGACAGCTTACCCGGGTAACGGACAATGCAGGCAACCGGGTTGATTACGCCTACGACTCGCGTGGCAACCGCACCGGTGAATTCACCTATGACGCCTCAGGCACACTCGTTCGGCAGATTGAGATGGCCTTCGATGTGAGGAATTACCTCGCTACCATTAATGCCGGGGGTTCCCTCACCCAACGCATCAACGATGCGCTGGGCAATGTCCTGAGCACCACGGATCCGAACAACAATCCGCCAACGGTCCATCAATACGATGCGCTGAGCCGCCTTGTACAGACGGTGAACGCCCTGGGCGGCGGCACCGGCTACAGCTATGACACCGCCGACCGCGCCACCGAAGTTGCAGCACCCAACGGCGCGGTGACGCAGTATGTCTACGACGATCTTGGCAATCTGCTCGAGGAGCGCTCACCCGATCGCGGCACGACGCGCTACACGCATGACGCCGCCGGCAACGTGCTCACCCAGACCGATGCACGCGGCGTCACCGCCACCTTTAGCTATGACGCGCTGAACCGTGTCACCAGCGTTCGTTACGGCTCCACGACCACCGGTGGCACCTTCCCCGAGGATGTGACCTACACCTACGACGCCGGAACGGACTGCACAGCCGGCATCGGGCGCTTGTGCACGGTCACCGATGCCTCCGGCGAAACCCGCTATGCCTACGATGCCTTCGGCAACGTCCTCGCCCAGACACACGTCGAGCTTTCGCGCACCTTTGTCACGGCTTACACATATGATGCTGGCGATCGGGTAGTGTCCATGACGTATCCCGACGGACGCCTCGTCAGCTACAGCCGCGATAGCCTGGGCCGGATCAGCACCATCGCCACGATGCTGAATGGCGCGGCGCAGAACCTTGTCTCGGCCCGGTCCTACCGCGCCGACGGCCTGTTGCTGGCGCAGACCTTCGGTAACGGGCTCACCGAGGCGCGCCAGTACGACCTTCAGGGCCGCCTCATCTACCAGTCGCTCGGCAACGCCGACATCCGCATCTACGCCTACGACGCCAACGGCAACCTCACCAACAAGCAAACACTGCCGGATGTGGCGAGCTACGGCTATGACGCGCTCGATCGCCTGACCGCCGAGACCACGCTCACCGGGAACGACGCCTTCACTTACGATCCCAACGGTAACCGACTCTCGGGCCTGCTGAACAACGGCAACACCCAGGCCTACTCTTACGAAGGCGGCAGCAATCGCCTGAGCCGGCGCGGCAACAAGACCGTAACGCTCGATCCGGCGGGCAACACGCTCAGCGACTACGCCGGGCGCAGCTACGAGTACGACGCCGCCGGGCGTCTTGTTACCGTCACGCGCGATGGCGTGTTACGGGGTACCTACACCTATAACTACCTGAATCAACGTACCCGCAAGGTAAAGGTCACCAATACGGGTGCCACCCAGCGCTTTGTCTATCATTACGATGTGCAGGGCAATCTCATAGCGGAAACTCGCCCGAACGGCACGCTCATGCGCCTCTACATCTGGGCGGACGCTGAGCCGGTGGCGCAGATCCAGAACCGCCCGGCGCTCGCCACCGAGGAGCTTACCTACTTGCACACCGATCACCTGCACACACCGCGGCTTGCGACCGATGCCACCAAGAGCGTGGTGTGGCGCTTCGAGAGTGAAGCCTTCGGCACCGGCAAACCCGACACCGACCCGGATGGCGATGACGCAGCCACTAACGTGCGGCTACGTTTCCCAGGCCAGTATCACGATGGCGAGTCGGGGCTCTATTACAACTGGCACCGGTACTACGATCCCAAGATCGGGCGGTACATCACGAGTGATCCGATTGGGTTGCGGGGCGGGCTAAATACGTATGGGTACGTAGGGGGTAACCCGCTGTATTGGTCTGATCGTACCGGTCTGGTTGAAGATTGGATGCCCGGCGATCAGCCGCTTGATCCAGGTCCGCGAGCCCACTTTCTGCCAAAGTGGATTCCTACCGGCGACCCGAATTATCCAAACTGGGTTCTGCCAACTAATCATTGGGGATTCCCGACAGGCCTATATCCGGGTCGCACCGAACCCAACAACGAAAGACCAAAGTGTGACAAGGGCTGCCCAGAGATTCTTCCTGGCACCTATCCGTTTACTTGGGGAATGTTCCCGAGAAATCTCCCGTACCCAGGCTTCTCAAGATATCCAGCACTGAGCCTAGGCGAGGTTCCGACGCGGGAACCCAATCCAAACAATCGAGACAAACAAAGCATGGTTGGCGCCTGGGCTCACAAGGGACCTGGCTCCGAGGGCTGTCTCACAATTCACCCGGACTATTGGGACGCGTTCATGAAGAACTACCCCCAAGGTTCCCGGGGAAATCTTACGGTCTGGTAGCAAGTAATCATGGAGGGAACTGTGACATCTCGACCGTTCTTGAGGACTCTTCTAGCCCTGCTTGGCATATTCGTGTGGCAGACTATAAGCGCCGATGGTGGTAACCAGTCGCCACCTCGGTCCTTTGGTCCCATCGAGTTGGGAATGACAGCTCAGGCATTTGAACGAATTACGGGCGTTCGACCCAGTCCGTGTGTCCACTGCGCTGAGGGTGAAGAAGAAGCAGACGTCTACATCGACAAGGCGTTGGCGTCGCATATGCGGCAGACTCCAGCTGAGCTGAGAGGAGCCAATCTCCGCTATCAGCCGAATTCGCTGACGCCTGAGGACGCGACATGCTTCTTTTACAAAGGAAAGCTTCACACGATCGTGCTCAATGGTGTGAAAGACAAGTCTGCTTCGGTGATATCTCGATATGAACGCGAACTGGGTGCCCCAGCGGCGCGCGACACCTGGGATACCGGTCTGTCACAAGTTCGCTGGCAGGATGGAAGGACAATTCTAGCCGTCACATACACAACCAAATCCGCTACCGTTGACCATTTGCAGATTGACTACATCGAACGGAAGATCCAAGCATCCGTACCGCGAAGACACTCCCCACCATGATTGAAGTCCTCAGTTAGCTACATGTAGGCTCAAACTCGCACCCCGGCCAAAACGCCCACCCCGGAGCCACCGCCTTCAATAACTCCCGCCTAACCTCCGGATCCCGCTCGGGAAGTACGATTCAAAAGGCTAAACTTTCCTCCGTGCGACCCCTTTACAACTGGCACCGGTACTACGATCCCAGGATCGGGCGCTACATCACGAGTGATCCGATTGGGTTGGAGGGAGGATCGAATACCTTCAGCTACGGGTTGAACAATCCCATGTTCTGGACCGATCCGATGGGGCTCAACAACATTCATGTTTTGCCGAGCTGGATACCAATACCGACTGGCAATCCGATCTATCCAAACTGGTTTTGTACTACTAACAGCTTTGGAATTCCTACCGACTGCTTCCCAGGTAGCACCAAGCCAGATCCGAAGCAGCCAAACTGCCAAGGCAAGAACTGCCCAGAAATCCTGCCCGGAACCTATCCATTTACGCTCGCGCCGTTCCCGCGCACGGGCACGCCATTACTCCCTGCGGCGCCATTGTTAGGAAACGATGGCACGGTGCCGACCCGCGCTCCAAACCCGAACAATGGCAATCAGAGCAGTGCGACTGGTATTCGGATACATCCTGGTTTGCCTAGCGAAAAGAGGCGGACAGGATCGGAAGGTTGTCTGACCCTTGACCCGAACTACTGGGATGATTTCATGAAAGGGGCCGGCTCCGGTGGGAATGTGACAGTTTGGTAATCGAGGGAACGCCACATGAAATTCGCAAAAACTGGAATAACCGTCCTCGCCCTGGTCGGTACGCTACAGCTATATCTGGCCTATGCCGACGCGGGACCACAGAATCAGACGCTGCCACGGAACTTCGGCCCAGTTTTTTTAGGGATGACGGAAGAGGCGTTTAGGAAGACTACGGGAGTGACAAAGACAGCCTTCTGTGCCCATTGCGCAATGAACGAGTCGATAATGAGTAAAACCGGGGTCAGATCACAGTTTTTGCTAATATTCCCGCTCCGGTGTTTCTGACACTCACCGGGAGGCCACAAGGAGGTGGCTCGTGGCGCGCAAGCCAATATTCCCGCTCCGGTGTTTCTGACACTCACCGGGAGGCCACAAGGAGGTGGCTCGTGGCGCGCAAGCCCCGCTTCAATCTCTCCGGGATCCCGCAGCATGTAATCCAGCGCGGCAACAACCGCGAGCCCTGCTTCTTTGCCGAGCAAGACTATCGGCGCTACCTCGCCGATCTCAAGGAAGCCCTTCGTGGCAATGACTGCCGGCTACATGCCTATGTGCTGATGACCAACCATGTGCACCTGCTCGTTACGCCGATGCGCGAGCATGGCGTCTCGCACCTCATGCAGGACCTTGGCCGAAAGTACGTGCGCTACGTCAATCACTGCTATCGACGCACCGGTCGAAAGTACGTGCGCTACGTCAATCACTGCTATCGACGCACCGGTACGCTCTGGGAGGGTCGCTACAAGGCGAGCTTGATCGACAGCGAAGCCTATCTCCTTACCTGCATGCGCTATGTCGAATTGAACCCGGTGCGGGCCCAGATGCTCACTCACCCCGGCGAATATCCGTGGTCGAGCTTTGCTCACAACGCCCATGGCCGCCCTGACCCGCTGCTCACAGTGCACCCGGTGTATCAGCAGCTCGGGGCAGACGCCCAATCGCGCCAGTACGCCTATCGCGAGCTCTTTAGCCACCACATGGATCACAGCATCGTTCACGAGATTCGCGAGACGCTTAATCAGGAACTTGTCCTGGGGCGCGATGACTTCAAGGATCGCATCGAATCGGGGCGTCCCAGACGGGAGACGCTAGAGGAAACGGCGGGCGACTACTACATTATGTAAGCATGTCCATAAGCAAAAACTGTGATCTGACCCCAATTTTCCGACTTGATGCCTCACGACTAATGGGTGAGAGCAGCAAGAAATCCGGCAATAACTGAGTCAGCCCGCGGCAAGAAACACAACTGAGGCGCGTATTTCGTCCGATCGTATAAGCGAAAACTCGCACCCCGGCCAAAACGCCCACCCCGGAGCCACTACCTTCAATCACTCCCGCCTAACCTCCCGATCCCGCTCGGGAAGTACGGTGCCAGAGGCTAAACTTTCCTCCGTGCAATCCTTTTACAACTGGAACTGGTACCACAATCCAAGGATTGGAAATTGACTACGCAGGACTTGCCCGCACAAAGCCCCGCCCTCCTTCGCGCGATAGAAGTTGTCGGGCTAATCATCCTAACGGTCTTGTGCCTTGCCTGGGCATGGAGCCACCAGCTTGGCACACTCCACAGTGACGACATGGTGTACCTGCTCATGGCCGAGCACTTTTCGCCATGGAGCGAAGGCTCGGCGGCTGCGGCACACGCCACACGACATAGCCCGTTTCCACCGCTCTTCCCGATCCTGCTTGGTCTTTTCAACGCCGGCACTGACGTTCTGCGGGCTCACCTGATTACGGCCGGAATCCTGGTTGTTGCGCTTGCAGTCTTCAATCGTTGGCTGGTTATCGACGGACTGACGCGCTGGTGGGCTCTCGCACTCACTGCGGTGGTAGCCGTGCTACCCGGCACCTACATGCACGCACTATGGATTTTCAGTGAACCCGTTTACTTGCTGCTTAGCCTAGCGGCACTCGCGGCCGTTGCCGTGTGGCAGAGACGTGGCGAGCCGCGCGCCCTTTGGGCCGCCGCACCACTCGTCGCCGCAAGCGTGCTAACACGGTCAGCGGGAATCTCCTTGCTCGTCGCCTTTGTTGGTTTTCTCCTTCTGCACCGGCCGTCACAGTGGAAACCACTGATCATCGTGGCCACGATACCCCCCCTCCTCTGGGGGGTCGCACGAATCGTGACACCTGACACGGATGGCATCAGCTACCTCGCGCTCCTCGGCGAACACTATGCCACCAATCCCTTCACGTCTGTGTTCGGTCAGATTCACACGAATGTCAACGCGATGATTGTCGCGCTCTCTGAGAATCTCGGCTTGTCAAGGAATACTCGCCACGCCGGGATGATATTGGCCGCGATCGTATTCGGCGGTGCATTGTTTCGCGCGTCACGGCGCAACCTGGACGGGTTCTACGTCATCGCCTACATCCTTGTCATCCTGATGTGGCCTGCACCATCGGAGATGCAGCGGTTTGTTTTCGTCATACTGCCGATTCTCGTTTACCAGGGCTTCGACTTGATCACGGCTCTCTCACAGCGCCTGCCACGAGTGGCGCGATTCGAACCCTTGCGGATTGTATTTGCAGGCGCGCTGTTGCTTCCCGCGATGCCCTTTCTCGCGGTGATGACAACTCGAGCGACGCAGAGCGCACCCGCAGAACTGGCGCCCTATCGGACCACAGCATTTTGGTATGGATGGTATGTCTGGCACGACATGAGCGAGCGCCCGCGCGACATGCTGCTCGCGAAAATCTATGCGGACGAGCTGACGGCGATCGGCCCTCGGATACCGGCAAATGATTGCATCTATAGCGTCAAGACATCCTTTGTTCACTTCTACGCCAAGCGTATTTCCAAGGTCCCACCGGCGGCGAGTCTCGATTCCAAGAGTTTTGTCGAGGCTGTGCGCGCCGGCGGATGTCACTATTTCTTCTTTACCTTTCTTACAAGCCCAGCCGTCAGCAGGGAACGATTTTACCCGCAGCAGCGACTTGGCGACTCCATTCAAACGCTGAAGGAAATGTGGGTTCGCGAGGGCTCGGATGTAATACGGGTTGGGCACAATAAGGCAACCGCTTTGAAAATGCGCTTCGTTTCGCGGACAAGATACAAGAACGCACGCCCGCGAATTCATCTACTAGCTTCTGCCCAGCCTTCGGAACTTGCCCGGGAAGTACGATGCCTGACGCTAAACTTGCTTCCGTGCGACCCGTTTACAACTGGCACCGGTACTACGATTCAAGATCGGGCGCTACATCACGCAGGATTAGTGGGGTCAGTACCCTTTAACGCGGCAGGCGCGCGCGGCGATGTGGCCGGCGTCGGCCGCGATTACTTCTTCACCCACTGTCCGGAGGGGAGCCGGACGTACTGTCCTGGCGGCGTGCGCTCGATGGCCTTCTTGCCGGCCAGAGCCTCGACGGCCTCGACGCTGGTGTTGTTGCGCTGGGCAATGCCCTGGTACTCGGCTTTGCGTTTCCTGTTAATGTCGGCGACGAGAGACTGCACGTCACCCGAGGCGTTGGCGACCACCACCGCGAGATACCCGTTGGGCTGTTCGCCCACCAGTCCCTGCGACTCGGCCTGATCCAGAGTTACCGACCAGGCCGGCCCTGCCCAACCTGCGCCCACCACCATACCCGCGAGCAACAGCAGCGCACCGCGGCGACCCCTGTGAATCGATGACGTTTTCGGCATGACGAAAGCTCTTGTCGCTAGAACAATCCGCTTTCCTTGCTGAACAAATCCTCGAGTTCCTTCTCGACCTTCACCAGGATTTCGTGCTCGATCTTGACGTTGAGGTCGATCGTGAGGATTTCGTGCTCGATCTTGACGTTGAGGTCGATCGTGATGGGCTCCTTCGGTACCTCCACCTTGACGGTCGGAGTGCAGGCGACAGCCAGGAAGGCGCCCGCAAGTCCGCAAACAAGCGATCCGAGACCTGCGGCCCTCGCCCCGCTCCAGTCGGCGAGCGTCGCCAGGAAACGAATTGCCGGGGGTGTCGTCATGCCTGCTGCTCCCAATCTTGCCTCGCCGCCAGCATACGTCGATGCCGAAGGCCGTGCACGCGCAACGGGTGACGCTCAACGCTTGCGCTTGGACCGTTCCAGGACCCGCTTCTCGACCTGCTCGCTGATGTCGTCCGCCAGCCGCAGGCTGCGAAGCAGCGTCGGGATATTTTCGGTCAGGTTGATGTTGAGATTGATCGGCTGGCCGGCGTTCCAGTCCGGATTGTGACCCGCCATCGCGACGCGCATTTCCAGATCCCCCGTCTCCGAATAGTCAACGTCCGCCTCGAGCTTTGCGTAGTGATAGTTGCTGAGCGCGTCCTGCACGAGCTTCACGGCCGGGTTCGACGCGGCCATCGCCCGGGCGCCCTCGGTGGGCGTGTAGCGCACCACACCGCCGGGCGGCCGCGCGCGCAACCGCCCGCCGCTTATTGAAATGCCGCGCGCAGTGACCGAGACCGGCAGGTGCCCGTCCAGCGCGCCGCTCGCCTCGATCCCGAGCTGGCGTTCCATGGCGACGAGGCGCCCGATATCGAGATTTTCGAGATCAATGGCAAGGTGATTCGTTTTGCTCTTGAGGTCGTAGCGAATACCGCGCGACCGCAGGCGCCCGCCGAGCAGACTCATGCTGGCCCTATCGACGTTGATGGGCGGCAGCGGCGTGAATGGTCCGGGGTCAATTCCTGCGGAAACGGCAACGTTCTCGACCGTTCCGATCGCTGCGAACATCGGCTCGATCGCCGATGCCGATACGGTCAGCGCAATGCCCGCGGTCGCAATGCGGCCGCTGGTCGGCTGATAAGTCATGCGCGCGGGCTCGGCGAGCCTCACCCGGAACTCTGTAATAAGGGCTTCGGGTGTCCACAGGTTCTCCAGCACGAGCTCCGCTCCTGCTCCGGCCGTTAGCTGGACATCGGATGGCGCGAAGACTAGCTCGCCCGAGATCGGACGTGGCGCGCGCAGGACGCAGGCCTGCTTGTTGCGCGCGACCCTCTCGTCGATCTTGCCTTTCGTCACGGCAAGCATGCTCGGATCGATGCGCGCGGAAATCCGAAGGCTGTCCGCGATACGCCAACGAATGGCGCGGTCAGCAGACGCCAGGGTCGCGTCCAGACGCAGCATGCCATTCGACAGCAGTTTCCCCATTTGCACGCCCGACAGCTCTACCGACACGCTGCCCGCGGTCTCCGGAAGTGACGGTGCACCGCCGGCCTGTGCCGGCAGCACGGCCGGCGCTGTACCGTTCCAGCGCGCCTTCAGGCGGCCGTCGAGTTGCGCCAGCGGCTCGGGCAATGGCAGCCACGGCCTGAGCAGCGACAGCAGCGACTTGATCTGGGCGTCGATTGAACCCCGAGTCTCCACTGTCTTTGCATCGCGTGACGTCACCGTCGCGGAAACGTCCAAAACCGGCCAAGCGGGCTTGTCGGGCGTCAGCAAAGTCGCGGTGAGTTCGCCGGCTGCTGTCAACGCGAGGTTGAGCTCGAACAACTGCCGCTTCTCGTCCGCAAGACTCAGGCGCGCAACCAGGCGCGCATCTTCCCGTCGCATCTGTCCACGTGCGTATCCCGTGAACGTGCCGGTGTCGCTCATGCGCCAGTCAATGTGCAGCTTCTCGACGACGACTTCCTGTAGCGGAATTGCTGCGACCCAGCGCCCCGGCAGCGGGACGGCCGTCGGCTGCGGTGCACTTTTGGTCGCGGCTGCCGGCGCCGGTTCGAGGCGCAGCGCGGCGTCCGGAACCGCCACCCGGATGAGGCGACCCTCGAGAAGCCCCGCGACGTCGTACTCGATCTCGATATCGCGGGCGCGGAAACGGAAGACGTGCGCCGCGCGCGATCCGGCAAGCTCGACGGCGCGCACGCGTAGCGTGCGCAGTCCGGGGTAACCAAGCTGCACCTGAACCTCGGTGAAACCTTGTGCAACCAGGATCTGCCGCACGACGCCGGCCAAAACGAGCGGCAACACCGCGTATGCAATCGCCAAGAGTATTGCGACTGCGGCGACAACGAGCAGAGCAAGGCGGGTGCGCGTCAAGAGTTAAGCTCTCCAGATAGCAAAGGTCTCGACAAGGCGATCGCTGACAGTCTACCGGTCAATGCGTGGGCGGGGACAGGAGGGCCAGTACCCTTTGACGCTTCACAAGACCCGGATTCAGCCGTTGGCCGGCAGTCAGCGCGTCCACAAAAAGCGGCCATGTTTTAGGAATCCAAGCGGACTTTCGATGGCCTCACCGTGCGCCGGCCAATCCGGTTTTGGCGTTGCTGGATCCGATCTTTTGCGGAATGTGGTTGAATAATGCCGCTTCATCCGTGCCCCGGGGCGCGGCCACAGAAATTCCATCCGTCACCCGGCGTCGCGACGGCGGAAACTCAATCCAAGGAGACCGAAGTGAAGATAGCCGCAACCCTCGCCACAGTCCTGGTCACGGCCGCCCTGGCGCAGCCGGCCTTGGCCGATACGTTGGCTCCGTACGGAACCGCGAAAGTGGACATGCACTCGATGCCGGTGACGAACACCGTATTCGATGTCAACTACGAAGACCCGCAGAAACTCAACACCCTCTACTACTTCATCCTGAACACAAAGAAAGTGACCAAAGGCAAGGTAGTGGTGGTGACCCACGGTCCGGAACTGCGCGCATTCGCGAAAGAGAACTATGAAAAATACAAGGGCATCATCGACCGGATGGCCGAGCTCTCCAAGGACGGAGTCGAGTTCAAGATGTGCAACAACGCCATGAAGGCCGCGGGCTTCAAGGCCGAGGACATGCACGGCTTCAT
>Ga0111171_1166_pt1 | contig 11426 bp, 13 predicted proteins | sample DeeMarSWOR324_28_FD_80232 | JGI IMG/M metagenome (GOLD analysis project Ga0111171, IMG submission 80232) | Acidithiobacillales bacterium SM23_46 | reverse complement strand
GGCATCGGATCCGAAACCTATCGCAAGTCGGTTGCGGTCTGGTGTTCGGATGATCGTGCCAAGGCCGTCGGAATCGCCAAGGCGGGTGGAAAGCTCGAAATGAAGACTTGTCCGAATCCGGTTGAGCAGCATTTCAAACTAGGTATGCAATTGAACATCGAAGGTACGCCAGCCGTATTTCTCGACAGCGGTCGTCAGGTGGGTGGCTATGTTCCGGCGGCCAAGCTGTTGGCGGCAATGGGCATCAAGGACGAAAAGAGCACCTCAGCGCGCTAGGCCGGCATTGCCGGGGTGCCAGGGCGACCCGGAATGAAAGATATTGGGCGAAAATCAGCCGTGCAGTCCGTTCGCGAACCGGCGCTGACGCGCATCGCGCAGCAGGTGCGCGCGAACGAGCGTATCTGGGAGGCATTTCGCCGTATCGAGCTGCGGATGCTCGATGCACCCAGCGTTCGAGCCTTCGTGTCAGTATTGTCCGTCGACCTGCCGCGCAGTTTTCCACACGTGCATGCAGTAACGCTAACCTGCGTCGACCCGGAGTATGAATTCGCGCGTCTCTGCGCCCGCGAGCTTGAGCCGGACCTACCGGACGGCGCGCTGATTAGTGTCGAGCCTCGTTCCTACGTGCAGGTGTTCGGGCCAGCGGCCCGGCCCTTTCTCGGCGCAAGCAGTCCAAGCCTTCAGCGCGAATTCTTCCCTGGCATGGCGGCGCCCATTGGCTCAGTAGCGCTCGCCCCGCTTTTGCGCGACGGCAAGTTGATCGGGAGCCTCAACCAGGCCAGCCTGGAACCCCGCCACTTCGGGCCGGAAGTTGCCACCGACCTGCTAGAGCATCTCGCAGCTGTTGCGGCCATGTGCCTCGAAAACCTGCGCAACCAGGAGCGGCTAAGGCTCGATGGACTGACCGATGCCGTTACGGAAGTTCCAAATCGCCGTTTCTTTGATCGCCGGCTCGCCGAAGAAACCGAGCGCTGGCAGCGCCGCGACGAACCCTTGGCCATGATTCTCGTCGACATTGACCACTTCAAGCAGGTCAATGACTGTCATGGGCATCAGGCCGGCGACAGCGCACTGGCGCAAGTTGCGCGTTGGCTGGGGGAAGGGCTTCGTGCTTGCGACGTATTGGCGCGTTTCGGGGGGGAGGAGTTCGTATTGTTACTGCCGAACACCACGGCCCATCAGGCGGGTACGATCGCAGAGCGCTTGCGCGAGCGCATCGCGCACGCGTCGATAAACCTCGACGACGGCGGGGAGGGGTTCAAACTGACGGCAAGCTTCGGGGTCGCCGCGCTAGAGGAAAAGCAGGGCGGCAACCGTGTCGATGCAGCCAACGGGCTCCTGCGACGTGCGGATCGTGCTCTTTACGCTGCCAAGGCGGCTGGCCGCAACTGCGTAGTCAACGCCTAGAGAGAGCCCTACCGTCCTAGCTCGTTAAGCCGCGCCTGTACGACCGCGAAAGTCGCCGTTCGACCCGCGACTGCCTGCGCTATCAGCGAATCAGTTCCTTCAGCTTGTTCGGCTTGTCTTCCCAGTCCGCTGCGTCCGCCGGGGCAGGCTTCTTTTCCGTGATAACCGGCCATTTCTTGGCCAGCTCCGCGTTGAGTTGGGTGAACTGGCGCTGTTCATCCGGGAGATCGTCCTCGGCGTATATGGCATCCACCGGGCATTCCGGTACGCACAAGGTGCAGTCGATGCACTCGTCGGGGTCGATAACAAGGAAGTTCGGCCCCTCGTGAAAGCAGTCTACCGGACATACCTCGACACAGTCGGTGTACTTGCAGCGAATGCAGCTTTCCGTGACAACGTACGCCATCTATTTTCTCCACCTTTCAGGAAAAGTGCGGGCGCATGATACCAGCCCGCGAAGGTAGCCGCAGCCTGCGCCGCTGCGGCGAAGCTTCAGCATATTCCCGGATTAGACCCGGCTCAGCGCACGTCTGAAATTGATTGTGGTCAATTGCCCATTGACTTGGGGGTAGGCTGGGGGCCCGGCTCGACCAAAAGCACGGTACTGGCGGCAGAATAGGGGCCTTTCGCAGCGGGTTTCCCGATGGAGGTGGAGTACGCTCGAGCGGGCCTGCGGTGTTGTCTATAATCAATTGATACAAAACATAAATAGACTGACCGGACCGCTCGGGTGGCGCAACTCAATCTTTCTATACCTAACAAGCGTGTGTCTGCGTGGGTTGCCGAAACCGACCTGAGGAATGCACGCGCTTGGCTCGATTCGCTGCCACTGGCTGACAGCGCCGAGGCCGCGCGCGAGATCTATCAGGCGCTTTATACCCTCAATCGGCAGGACCTTGATGTCGCGCAGCGATTCGAGCTGATGGAGCTCTACGCGCGACCGGTTGCCACTGTCATCTCGAGCTTGCAGGCGACCCTCGTGCGCCTTGCGATTCCGCTGCCCCCCAAGAAACGCGCGTTGGCTGAGTTTCTTCGACTCCTGTATCTCGAGATGGCCAATGGCTACAAATGCTGCCTGAACGATCTTCAACAGCAGCGGATTCTATGGAGCAAGAAACAGCTCGTTACACCGAGCGCGGCACGAGCCCTGCATTTCCTCGGAGAGGCGCTCTTGCGCTCGTACGCGACCTACTTTCCCACGCCGGCTGATATCTGGCGCGACGCGCATGCGTTGTATCGTTTTGCGGAGGAAACCGGGAGGCTCGAGGAGATCATCCAGGCCCCGGAAGGTGACCCGGGTCCAGCGCAGTCGATCGGGCATCGCTACCTGCAAATTCTGCTACTTGCCGCCTGCAACCCCTACCAGCTGCCGCCAGCTGAATGTTTCACGGTTTATAGCTTTCTTGCTCGCTGGGCGGGGCAGGCGAGATTGACGGCGGACGTACTCGCTACCAGCCCATTGAGTCAGTTTCTGGTCGATCTGGATTCAGATCGGCCGCCGATTGGCTACCCACGCAGCCGGGCACCAGAGGCATTACCAAGCGCGCGGCGGCTCGATGCCGCGGAGCTGGCGGGCACTGTTCAGGAATTCATCGAGCACCTCGAGAAGGGCGCGTCGGTGCAGTCGCTCGATATGGGCGTGGATTGTCTGGAGAGCGCATGTCTGGATCTGATGCAGCGCCTCATGCGTGCCTGGGGGGAAGTGGTACGTCGCGAGCACGCGCGTATCAAACGCCACGGTTCCGTACTGATCTGTAGCGGCGTAAACGCCCTGCATTTTTTTGCCAGCGGCCAGAGGCCGTTCAGTGCGCCAGACGCAGAAACGCCGGAACCCGTATCGGAGCCGGACGCCAACGTGGGTGCGACGCCGCCAAGCGCAATGCCGCAGGACAACGAGAATGAGGAATATGTGGCGCTTGACGAACCGGGATTTCAGGCGCCCCCGCCGGATCCGATTGCACTTGTGGCGGCGACATCGGCGCCTCCAGTGGTGCCCGAGATCTTCCGGATAGATCGTTGGCAAATCAAGGACATCAGTCCGCGCGGATTCCTCTTGCTGCATTCGGGAGAAGGTTCAGCGAGCGTTCGGGTTGGTGATCTTATTGGTGTTCAACGCGCCGGTGAGCTCGAGCACTGGAGCGTTGCTGCGGTGCGGTGGCTTAAGAGCGTCCGCGACGAGAGCGTCGATGTGGGTGTCGAGGTTCTATCGCCCCGGGTTACGCCTGTCGTAGTAAGCGTGGATGGAGCGGGTGCGGAAGGTGGGCTCCGTCATGCCCCTGCCTTGCTGCTTCCCACCATGAGCAAGCTGCACCGTCCGGCGACCCTGGTCCTGCCACGCGGGTTGCGACAGGAGGGCAAGGATTTAACGCTGCACGACGGCGACAGCAGTTCCGGACGCGGCGTGGTTGTGCTCAAAATGTTGGAGCGTACCAGCGCGTTTGAGCAGTTTGTGTTTGCCGAGAAATCGGAGTCGTCTGCGAGCTAACTGAAATTCGTACCCAAGTGAGGCTCAATGTGTCGGAGCAAGGAATCATGGATGCGGGCGTTTCCCGCTATCACATGTCCCGTCTCAAGAAACCTTTGCCCACCGCGAAAATCGGTCACGATGCCTCCAGCCTCCTGGATTAGTAAACAGCCCGCAGCCATATCCCAGGGGCTCAGCCCGAACTCCCAGAACCCGTCGTAGCGCCCGCAGGCAACATACGCGAGATCCAGAGCAGCTGAGCCGGGACGTCGTACGCCACTCGCGAGCGGTAGGAGCGCACGGAGGGTGTTTAGCCACACGTCGAGATGTTCCTGCGATCGAAAGGGAAAGCCGGTACCGAGAAGCGCACGATCGAGTTCGCTAATTTTGCTCACCCGGATCCGGCGTTCGTTCAGTTGCGCCCCCTGCCCGCGACTCGCGGAAAAAAGTTCGTTCTTATGTGGGTCAAAGACGACCGCCTGTTCGAGCTTTTCCTTATGTTGCAGCGCGATCGAAATCGCGAACTGCGGGAAACCATGCAGGTAATTGGTTGTGCCGTCGAGCGGATCGATGATCCAGCGGAATTCGTTGCCGTCCTGTGCTCCCGACTCTTCCGCGAGAATCGCGTGGTTGGGATAGGCGGTACGGAGGATCGCGATAATTTCCGCCTCAGCCATGCGGTCGACCTCGGTCACAAAATCCGCGCGACCCTTGGTCTCGATGGCCACCCGCTCAAGCCGATCGAGATGACGCATAATGATCGTTCCGGCACGACGCGCGGCGCGGATCGCCGTGTTGAGCATGGGATGCATGAATTGACCGCCGAAGAACGGAGTGGGGAGGAGACGGCGCGCATTGTAGCGGTCACCTTCTTCGCATGAAAGGGGATGGGAGGCCGCTGCACGACGGGAGAGGGCGATGTCACTAGCGAATATTCGGATCGTCTTGGTGCGGCCCACCCACCCTGGGAATATCGGCGGGACAGCGCGCGCCATGAAGAATATGGGTCTCGACCGTTTGTGCCTGGTCTCCCCGGAACGGTTTCCGGATGACGAAGCTGAGGCCCGCGCGGCCGATGCGAGCAACGTGCTGTCGGGAGCACTCGTGTTCGACACACTCGAGGCCGCCGTGGGCGACTGCGTGCTCACCATCGGTACCAGTTCCAGAGCGCGGCGAATCGGCTGGCCCACCCTTACACCAAATGAGTGCGCCGAGCGGTTGGTTGCGACTCAATCTACCGGGCCTGTGGCCCTGCTTTTCGGACAGGAGCGCACAGGCCTCACGAACGAAGAGCTCGACCGGTGCCACGCCGTGGTGAGTATTCCGGTGAGCCCAGCCTATCCTTCCCTCAACCTCGTCTGCGCAGTTCAGATTCTTGCGTATGAGATTCTTCAGGCGTTCCAACGCAGCGATGGCGCACTTGCGCGCGGCGCTACCGCCGAGGAACTCGCACCGGCAACGACGGAAGAATTGGACCGCTTCTACGAACATCTCGAACGGGTACTGGTCCGGATCGGGTTTCTCGATCCGGCCAATCCGCGGCTGCTCATGCGGCGTCTAACGCGGCTTTTCAATCGGGCCGAACCCGTTCAGAGCGAGTTGAATATCCTGCGCGGCATTCTCACGGCGGTGGAGCATCCGGAACGCCACAAAACTTGACGCCGTGAATCAGGAATAAGTTAATAGCTGTTTACCCCGAGATCACCCGATGTTTCATGGTCTGCGTGAATATGTAAGAAGCGTCTTCCAGCGCGATCCAGCGGCGCACTCGGCGCTCGAGGTGCTGATTCTCTACCCGGGCGTGCAGGCGCTGGCGCTATTCTCTACCCGGGCGTGCAGGCGCTGGCGCTGCATCGCGTCTCCCATCGGTTGTGGCGATGGAAGTTGCGCTGGCTGGCGCGTGCCCTGTCGCAGTTCGGACGGTGGCTCACCGGAATCGAGATTCATCCCGGCGCAAGCATTGGCAAGCGCTTCTTCATCGATCACGGGATGGGCGTAGTCATCGGCGAGACTGCCGAGATCGGCGATGATTGCACGCTCTACCATGGCGTGACGCTAGGCGGGACCACGTGGCGCAAGGAAAAGCGTCATCCGACGCTGGGCAACAGCGTCGTCATCGGGGCCGGCGCGAAAGTGCTCGGACCTATCATGGTTGGCGACGGCGCGCGTATTGGCTCGAATTCGGTGGTAGTGAAGGACGTTCCTTCAGGCGCGACGGTGGTTGGAATTCCGGGGCGCGTCGTCACGCCGCGCAGCGATGACGAGACGCGTCAGCGCGAAGCGCTTGCGCGCAAGCTCGGTTTTGATGCGTACGGGCAAACGCGCGACATGCCCGACCCGGTGGCGCACGCCATCGATCTCATGCTCGACCATATGCATCGCGTGGACGGCAAAATGAAGGCGTTGTCATCGGCGCTGGAAAAAGCGGGGATCAAGGTGGATCTTGAAATTCCCGAACTACAATTCTAATCAGGTATGGAAAGCTTGGTTTTGTCTTAACCCATGTAAGGATTAGGCCTATGAAACTCACCACCAAGGGCCGCTACGCGGTGACGGCCATGCTCGATTTGGCGCTCCACTATGAGAAGGGTGCCGTGACCTTGGCCGACATTGCCCGGCGACAGGGAATCTCACTTTCCTACCTTGAGCAACTCTTTGCCAAGCTGCGCCGCAACGGGCTGGTAGACAGCATCCGCGGACCGGGCGGTGGTTATAACCTCGCCATGGATCCTGCCAAGATTTCGGTCGCAGATATCGTTCTCGCTATCAACGAAAACATAGACGCCCGTCGTTGTGGCGGCGAGCGAAATTGTCATGGCGCCGAAGAGTGCCTGACCCATCAGCTGTGGGACGACTTGAGCACTCGTATTCACGACTTCCTGGCTGGAATCAGTCTTGCGGATCTGGTCAATCGTCCGCGTGTGCAGGAGCTCGCTTCGCGCCAACAGCAACGCGCGCAGGCGTCGGCGGTTTGAGGTCAGCGCGGAAATCCGGGTAACGGCCATGCCGGTCTATCTCGACCACAACGCTACAACGCCGCTTGATGCGGCGGTGCTCGATACGATGATGCCTTTCCTGCGTGAGCAATTCGGCAATCCCTCGAGTCCGCATCGCTTCGGGCGTCGCACACGTGCTGCGATTGACGCGGCTCGCGAGCAGGTGGCGGCACTGGTCAAGGTTCACGCATCACAAGTGATCTTCACGAGTGGGGGCACCGAGTCCAACAATCTTGCGATCAAGGGTGTGGCAGCAGCCGACGAGCCCGGTATTCTCGCAATTGGGGCGACGGAGCATCCTTCGGTCATAGAGCCGGCGCGTGCTTTAGCGGCGCATGGCTGGCGAGTGAGGGAGATTACCGTCGATCGCGAAGGAAGAGTCCACCCCGAATTGTTTCGTGAGACGATCGCGGCGCGCCCCAGGCTGGTGTCGCTCATGTACGCCAACAATGAGACCGGAGTGATTCAGGATGTGCCGGCCCTCGCGAGTGTGGCGCGTTCCCAAGGCGTGGTATTCCACACGGATGCGGTACAGGCGGCCGGCAAGCTCGCACTGGATTTCCCATCCTCGGGCGTCCATCTAATGAGTCTGTCGGCCCACAAGCTAAATGGACCGCAGGGCGTCGGTGCGCTGGTGGTGGACAAGGCCTTCGAGTGTCGGCCGCTGCTTCATGGCGGCGGGCAAGAACGCGACAGACGTTCGGGCACCGAGAACGTGGCCGGCATCGTCGGTTTTGGCGCCGCGGCTTCCTTGGCTATTGATCAATTGGGGGTACGCACTGCCCATTTCATGGCGTTGCGCACGCGGCTCGAATCGGCGCTTCGCGCCATCGCGGGCGTGACAATCTTTGGCGCCGGCGCCAATCGTCTGCCCAATACGGTTTATTTTGGTTTACGCGACATCGATGGCGAGACGTTGATTCTCGGGCTGGATCGCAAGGGGTTCGCCTGCGCCAGTGGCTCAGCATGCGGTAGCGTGCGACACGAGCCAAGTCACGTACTACGCGCCATGCAGGTGGAGTCGGATCTTGCAATAGGCGCGATCCGGGTGAGTTTCGGTGCTGGCAACAACGAGCGTGACGTGGATGATTTTGCTGCCGCTCTAGCGGCGGAGATTCAGCGGCTGCGGCCGCCGTCCCGCCGCCGTGCAGTTTGAAAGAAAGTTTGAGCAGGACGTGATTCGAAACAGGATGCGGAAAAGATGAAGCGACCAATTTATCTCGACTATTCGGCAACCACGCCGGTGGATCCGCGTGTGGCAGACAAGCTGTGCAGCTACCTCACCATGGATGGCGACTTCGGTAACGCGGCCTCTCGCTCGCACACTTTCGGCTGGCGTGCCGAACAGGCCGTGGAAGCGGCTCGCGCGGACGTCGCGGCACTAATCGGGGCCGATCCCAAGGAAATCGTCTGGACCTCGGGCGCGACCGAGGCCAACAACCTTGCCATCAAGGGCGCGGCGCACTTTTACAGCAAGAAGGGCAAGCACCTCATTACCTGCAAGACGGAGCACAAGGCGGTGCTCGATCCCTGTCGCCAGCTGGAACGCGAGGGATTCGAGGTGACGTATCTCGATCCCGAGTCGAACGGTCTGGTCGACCTCGGCAAGCTGGCGGCAGCTATTCGGCCCGACACGATCCTGGTGTCGATCATGCATGTGAATAATGAGATTGGCGTGATTCAGGACGTCGCGGCAATCGGTGCGCTCTGTCGCGAGAAAGGCGTGTTGTTCCACTCGGATGCTGCCCAGAGCGCCGGCAAGGTACCGATCGACGTGAATGGCATGAACATTGATCTGTTGTCGCTTTCGGCCCACAAGATCTACGGACCCAAGGGTATCGGGGCGCTGTATGTTCGGCGCAAGCCGCGCGTGCGCATTGAGGCGCAGATTCACGGCGGCGGTCATGAGCGGGGGATGCGGTCCGGAACGTTGGCCACGCACCAATGTGTTGGCATGGGCGAGGCTTATCGCATCGCGCGCGAGGAGATGGCGGCGGAGGGCGAGCGTATTCGAGTGCTGCGTGATCGCTTGTTCGGCGCGTTGAAGGAGATGCCGGAGGTCTATGTGAACGGCGACCTCGACCACCGCGTAGCGGGAAATCTCAACATCAGCTTCAACTTTGTTGAAGGCGAGTCACTGATTATGGCGCTCAAGGACATTGCGGTGTCGTCAGGATCGGCGTGCACGTCGGCGAGTCTCGAGCCGTCGTACGTGCTGCGTGCCTTGGGGCGAAACGACGAGCTGGCGCACAGCTCGATCCGGTTCACAATTGGGCGCTTCACCACGACAGAGGAAATCGACTTCACGGCGCGCCTGGTGCGCGAAAAGGTGAACAAGCTACGAGAGCTTTCCCCCCTTTGGGAGATGTACCAGGAGGGAGTCGACCTCAGTAAGGTACAATGGGCGGCGCACTGAGCGGCCGGACACTGATCAGTTTACGTTTGACGTACAGAGGAGAAGCAACATGGCCTACAGTGACAAGGTACTCGACCACTATGAGAATCCACGCAATGTCGGGTCGTTCGACAAGGGCGACCCGAGCATCGGCACGGGCATGGTGGGGGCGCCCGCGTGCGGGGACGTGATGAAGCTGCAGATCAAAGTGAATGACCAAGGCGTCATCGAAGATGCGAAGTTCAAGACCTATGGCTGTGGCTCGGCCATTGCGTCGAGCTCGCTCCTGACGGAATGGGTTAAGGGCAAGACGCTGAATGAGGCGGCGCAGATCAAGAACACGCAGATCGCCGAGGAGCTGGCTCTGCCGCCGGTAAAGATCCATTGCTCGGTGTTGGCGGAAGATGCCATCAAGGCGGCGATAGCGGATTACCAGTCGAAGACCGCGGGTGGCGACGACAAGGCCGACGCGGCCTAATTGCGCAGAGGTAAGGCAGCAATGACAATTACATTGACCGAATCGGCAGCAGAGCGTGTACGTGGGTTTCTCGCCAAGCGGGGCAAGGGCGCAGGATTGCGCCTGGGTGTTCGCACGTCGGGTTGCTCGGGGATGGCCTATGTCATCGAATATGCAGATCACATTGAACCGCAGGATCTTGTCTACGAGTCCCATGGCGTCAAGGTAATCGTTGATCCCAAGAGCCTGGTGTATCTCGATGGCACGGAGCTCGATTTTGCGCGCGAGGACAGCTGCGGTTGCGGTGAGAGTTTCAACGTCTGAGCGCCGCGGCGCCGGATGTCTTTTGGTCCCGTTCCATGCAGGTCGACTGGAGCAAGAATTTCTTCGAGCTGTTTGGCTTGCCTGCCCAGTTTGATCTCGATCCCTCTGATCTGCTGACGCGCTATCGCGAGCTCCAGCGCCGCGTTCATCCAGACAAGTTTGCCAGCGCCTCGGCGGAAGAGCGGCGCCTGTCGATGCAACTCACGACACTCGTCAACGAGGGCTATCAGACATTGCGCGACCCGGTTCGGCGTGCACGCTACCTCCTGGATCTATCGGGCGTGGCGATGAATGACGAAACCGACACCTCGATGAAGCCGGAGTTCCTGGTAGAACAGATGGAGCTGCGCGAAGCGCTTGAGGAGGCCTGTGCGCGGGAAGACTCGCTCAGGCGTTTGGCCGAACTCGCCAACGACATCGAGCATCGTCACGCCGCCAAGCTTGAGGAACTGCGCGATTGCTTTAGCCGCGGTCAAGGTGCGCTCGGGGCCGCGCGCAATGCGGTGCGCGAACTGCAGTTCCTTGGGAAACTCCTGCAGGAGATCCGTGAGCAGGAAGAGGAGCTGACCTGAGGGTCAGCAGTCGCGTCGGTGTGCCCGGCGTCACCCCGAGATAGACATAAACTTATTCGTCGATTGCATTCATCATGGCACTCTTACAAATAAGTGAGCCGGGACAGGCTACCGCGCCCCATGAGCATCGGTATGCCATGGGCATCGATCTCGGTACGACGAATTCGCTGGTGGCCGTGGTCCGCAGTGGCGTGGCGGAGACGCTGGCGGACACAAAGGGCCGCCACATGCTGCCGTCGGTCGTGCGCTACCAGACGACAGCACCGCCATTGGTTGGCCATGAAGCACTCAGCGACGCGCATGATGACCCGTTCAACACGATTGCCTCGGTGAAGCGGCTTATGGGCCGCGGTGTGGCCGATGTAAAGCAGCTTGGCACACAGCTGCCCTACGAGTTCGTTGCGGGCGACTCGCCGGTGCCGCGCATTCGCACGGTCGCCGGGGATGTTAGCCCGGTGGAAGTGTCGGCGGAGATTCTCAAAGTCCTCAAGGTGCGAGCTGAGGACACGCTGGGAGCGGTGATGCCGGACGCGGTAATTACGGTGCCGGCCTATTTTGATGACGCCCAACGCCAGGCGACCAAAGATGCAGCGCGACTCGCTGGACTGAATGTGCTGCGTTTGTTGAACGAGCCCACTGCCGCGGCGGTGGCCTACGGCCTCGACAAAGGTTCCGAAGGAATCTACGCAGTGTTCGATTTGGGCGGCGGCACTTTCGACATCTCGGTTCTTCGCCTCAATCGCGGCGTATTTGAAGTGATGGCGACGGCTGGTGATTCGGCCCTCGGCGGCGATGACATGGATCACGCCAT
>Ga0111171_1148_pt1 | contig 11717 bp, 16 predicted proteins | sample DeeMarSWOR324_28_FD_80232 | JGI IMG/M metagenome (GOLD analysis project Ga0111171, IMG submission 80232) | Acidithiobacillales bacterium SM23_46 | reverse complement strand
CAAATCCCTCACCCAGCGCCGCGACGGGCTTGCCCGCCTGCGGCGGGCTGGCCGAAAAACTCCTTGGCGCTCTGGCCTGAAAACGCATCGCCCGATCGGTTCCACAGATTCACCACGTAGCCCGATCCCAAAAACGCCAAGAGCGGATGGTGCGAGGGGCGGCCGTGCTTGCGCGGGTTGTAGCCCTTTTTCGCACCCTCCTGTTGGCCGTAGCGTGTCAATACCGTCGAATCCAAATTCACGTTGTCTCGTGTGATCCCCTATCGCCCAACGCCAGCCCTTTCCCACCAGCCTACTGCATAATCTGGGGTAAATGTTCCACGAGAATGCCGGCGACTTCTGGTGTATCGTTGAAGATATCAGCGTACCCGACATGGAACGCAGGCGCGGACCCAAGGAGAAATGGGGGGTGACAGAAGGAAAGGCACGTCGGATTCTAAATCTGACTGATGGATCCGAAAAGCCCGCGGGCGAGTGGAATATGATGGTTATCGAATGCCTCGGCAACTCCGTGAAGGTTTGGGTTAACGGCGATCTTGTCAATCACGGCTTTGACTGTACCGCGGACCAAGGCCAGATTGCCCTGCAGGCGGAGGGCTCCGAGGTTGAATTCAGGAAGCTGGAGTTGACCCCGATTTCTGAATTCAGCGGCGGGAGTTGATGATAATATGCACATAACAAGCAGCTGGAGGCGCCGCAGAGACGGCGGCGGAAAAGTGCACCAGCGGGGCGGCGGGTGTGAGAAAGTGTTTCCACCGCGTCCGTCCGACCGCATACAGGCATTGGGCATTGCCTCTTGAGCGCCCCATCTCCTGTTCATTTCGCCGCTTTGACCACAACAAATGAGCCTTCACCATAGCCTTCTCGTGTTGGCTCGGTCTCTCTTGTCTCTGCCAACTTGTGGAAAACGGTTTGAGTGAAACTCAAATTCCTGAAACCCGTTTCTTTCAGCTGAGAATTGACCTCGTCCACCGAATAGAAAATGGCCTCCCCGTAGAATACACTCTCGTTCTTGTTTTGCTGATATGATCTTCCGAGGGCACTGTCTTTATCGACAAAACCTATTATCAGGTGTCCAGCGGGTCGTAGTACCCTGTAGGCTTCCTTGAATGCGGTTTCTACGTCGTCCAAAAAACAAATCGTGGTAACCATCAGTGCAAAGTCAAACTGCGTATCCCTAAAAGGAAGTCTCTCGGCTACGCCGGCAACCGTCTCAATACCTCTGTTTTGGGCAAGATCTCGCATTCTGCCAGATGGTTCTAGCCCAAGTCGAATACCCAAGGGTACTGCAAATCGACCGCTTCCCACACCAATTTCGATACCCTGTCCTCGCTCAGGCAATTGTTCTCTTATTGCTCGAATCTCTGATTCGTAGACAAATCTGTTCCTCTCGAACCAGTCTTCATATTGGGACGTGTACTTCTCAAATGGTTCGGTTTTCGCCATAGTCTCTCCTCCAATCAACCTGAAGAGATATTACAGAAAACAGGTGGATAAGAAAACGACGGGTCTTCATTTGTCCTTGAAAACGGATGTTGTCCCGCGAGGGATTGGCCACCCGCGACTCCAGACGAACCTTTGGGTCGGGCCGGGATACAATCCCATTGGCTCAACTTGGAGAACTTTCAATGATGTCTCCTCCGCCACTTCGTGTTTAGCAGCTTCAAGGTCGACTCGCCGAGCTCCACGGCGCCCGACGGCAAACCCCACAGGGGCATGTCCGTTCGTCGTTGCAGTAGAACCTGCCCGGCCTCATTCACGACAATTGCCCGAACACCGGGCAACAGGATGGACTGTGTGCCCACCAACTGTCGCATCGTTCGGAGGTAATCGTTCATGGGTCATAGAACCTCCAGCGCTCCGGCTCTCAGAAGGTCAGAACTCCCGCTTGGCCATCCTGACTGTTTGTTCGCGGCCGTTCTGAGCGCTTCGCTGTAATGGAATTGCAATTGGGCAACGCAAAGCGGTTACGCGCAGCGCACCCTTCACGGGCGGTTTCGTGCCCCGTCCCATTCGCGTACATCGCCGCACGCCGGTTCTGGTGAACTCCAGGATCTCAGGTCGCCGCTCTGTGCAAAGTATCCTGGCCCTGCTGTGCCCCGCCGCCTTCTAGCCGGCATGGCTCACAAACGCATTGATCGCCATGACGATTGCCGCGGCCAAGGTCGTGTAGGCGAAAAGCATCTTCAGGCGTTCGGGTTTGGTCTTCAGGGCAAACCGGCTGCCCAGAATGCCTCCAATAATCGCGGCGCAAGCGAAAGGCAGCGCCCACGCGGCATCGAAGTGACCCTGGCTCAGATGCCCCAGGAATCCCATCAGCGCCGTCGAGCCTACCATTGCCGAAGCCGTCCCGACCGCAAGGGGCATGGGCACACTGCACGCCAGGACCATCAGGGGAACCAGGAACGAGCCGCCCGACACGCCGACCATCCCAGCGCCGAAACCTGTGGCGAGCGTGATGGGAATCGAGATCCAGAGGTTCACGATGAACTGGCCCTCGGGCGTGCGCAGGCGCCACTGGCCTCGACTACTTGTCTCTGTCACAGGCTTCTTCTTGACCGGCGTAACCATCAAGAAAGCCGCGATGACCAGAAGCGCGGAGAAGACGAACTTGAGCATTCGCCCCGCGACGTAGGCGGACAGGTAGCCACCTGCAAATGCCGCCATCGCCGCCAGCGACCCGATCCCTACGACGAGCCTCCATTCTACGACCCCATGCCTTTGAAAGATGAGCATCGCGGCGAACGCAGTTGTGAACAGTATGAACTGCCCGGAGGTCGCTGCTTCGTGCATGGGGCAGCCCGCGAGCACCAGCACCAGGACATAGAAATTGCCTCCCCCGCGCCCGGTCATCGTCATCACGACGGCCAGACACAGAATGACGAGTGATACCGTCACGATTCTTATCACTGGGTCATTCCTTTGCGGCACTTACGGAACGAGCGACCGTTGCTTGGCCGGCTCGTCCCGGCAGATTCCCAAGGCTCGTGCATTTGCGCTTGAAATTGCTGCTGGCCATTGAGCTGGCCCGTTACGGGTTATTTCATCCTCCAGAGGCATCTTGCCTTTGGGGCCTGCCGCGCGCATTCGGTCACAACCTCATAGGGCCACATTTCGATGCCGCCGTCGAGCACGCGAACATTTTGAAACCCAGCCGTACGCAGAAGAAGCGAGCCTTCGTAAGCGCGTCGAGACGTCCCCGAGTAAACCACGATTTCTTTGTCCCGGGGCAGCTCGCTGGCGCGTTGGCGCAGCTGGTCGAGCGGAATCAGGATACCGTTTGCAATGTGTTTTTCCTGGTACTCAGCCGACGTGCGGACATCGAGGAGCACGATGTCTTTGCCCTCGTCAAGCTGTAACCGTTTTGACATCGTGGGAGAGAGCCGAATCAGATAGCGCGTCGAGTACCACCGCTGCCGTCTCCTCTTGCTCTGGCACGACGACCGAAAGGCAGGAATGCCCGTCGTGGCCCTCAACGGACAGCGTTGTCCCTTTCTCGACCAAGGTGACCTCCGCACTGGGCTGAAGTCGGACCCCATCGGCGGCGACTCTTGGGCCTCCGGCCCCTCCTCCGATAACAACTACCCGGAATGGCTGGTCCATTTCCCTTCTCCCTCCCACCGAGGCAAAATCATCCCGAGAGGCTCTGATGTTGTGGCGCTCAGCTGGCGGTCCTCTGCTTGAGTGGCTCGAATTGTTGGATCAGCCGGTATCCTCCAAGGAGATTACGGACGTTCGTTCGCCCTTTGCCCATCAGCACGCGCTGGCTTACATAGCTTCGATATCCGATCGCGCAGTAGGTGACTACAGGCCGGTCGCTAGGCACCTCGTCCATCCGACAGCGCAGCTGATCAACGGGGATATTCACCGCCCCCTCCAAATGCCCCAAGGCATATTCTCTTGCAGAGCGGGTGTCTATGAGGACAGGCGGATTTTCACCGGCGATCTCGGCGAACATCTCGGCAGGCGTGATCGTCGGTGCCTGGCCTCGGCGCGCGTTGGCGGCGGCAAAACCCGCGAGAACAACCAAATCTCTGGCGGAGCCAAACGGCGGAGCATAGCACAGATCCAGCTGCTCGAGGTCCTCAACAGCCATGCCGCCCATGATCGCGGTGGACAAGACATCGATTCTCTTGTCCACGCCACTGCCACCCACAATCTGGGCCCCGAGCAATCGCCCGTCTTTGGGACTGTACAACAGCTTCAATAGCATCTGCTCGGCTCCCGGGTAGTAGCCGGCATGGCTGAGGGCGATCATATACATGATGTCCGCTTCGACCCCCTCCAGGTGGGCTTGCGACTCGGTCAGCCCAGTGACGCCGACGACCGTATCGCAGACACGGACAATAGCCGTCCCCAAAACGCCCCGGAAGCGCAAGCGGCGGGGATCGTCCTTGGCCCTGCCGGCGAGGTCCATTGCAGCGTTGGCCCCCGCGACGCGGCCCGCCTTGTTGGCCGGACCTGCCAGGGGGATGTTCACGGGCCGATTGAGCACCAGATGGAGCGCCTCGCAGTTATCGCCCGCGGCAAAAATCGCCGGATCCGATGTCCGCTGGAACTGGTCAACCTGGATCGCTCCGGTTTCCCCTAGAGCGATGCCTGCTGCCATTGCCAGTTCGACGTTCGGCTTGACACCCACAGCAAGAATGCCAAGATCGAAAGGCAATTCGCGGCCTGAGGCTGTTACCGCCACCGTCTCGCCGTTCTTCTCCACGATCCTTCCAACGCCATCGCCAAGGATGACTTCGCAGCCGGTCTTGACCAGTCCGACGCGCAAGGGTTCCGCCACTTCCGGATCCACCGCAAGCATCAGCTGGTCCATGAGTTCCACGACCGTGACCTTCAGGCCCCTGCGGAGCAGTTGCTCGGCGGTTTCCAGTCCGATGTACCCTCCGCCGATGATGACGGCGCGCAACCGACATTCGCGCGCAACCTCGGCCGCGACGGTTTCGCTTTCCGATGGGCAGATCTCGGCCAGATACGCCATGATCGCATCTACGTCGGGCACGGTCCGCACTGTGAAGATATTTCTTCGATGAAGGCCGTCGATGGGAGGGACTACACCTAGGGTGCCCGTGGCCAGTACCAGCCGATCGTATTTTATCTCCTCGCTCGCGCCGTCGGGTAAGCCAACCGTGACAACCTGTCTTTCCCGGTCAATGGCCACAACATGGGTCTTGAGACGGACCTCAACATCAAACCGGTCGGCGAATAACTTCGGAGTGGTGACGAAAAGGCGGTTGCGCTCGGCTATCTCGCCACCGATGTAGTACGGCAGACCGCAATTGGCAAAGCTGATATACGGCCCCGCCTCGATGAGGACAATCTCCACGTCTTCGTTTAGACGACGCGCCTTGGCCGCCGCCGAAGCCCCCGCAGCTACACCGCCTACAACGATGATCCGTTTACGCATAGTGCTACGCTCCTGACCCGTCGCGCAATACGAGGGGCCGCTCGATTCCTGCCGGCCTCCGTCGTCGGAAAGCAGACCTTTCTTACTTTCGAGACTCTCGGTCCTTCTGGGCGAATTCGGTCAGCGCGGAGGAGACCAGCGCCGCTACGCGCTGTCCGGAAAGAAGCATTCCACCAAAGATCGGCCCCATGCGCGGGCCGCCCAGCGTCGCACACACACTCATCCCGCATATCCAAAGGCCCGGGTACACCTCTTTCACATTCTCGACAACAAAGGCCTCTCCCGACGCAGCATCCATGGGGCCTTCGCCCAACGGTTTGGCAACAGCGGGATGTGCTAGGAGGCCGCGCTTGTGGACGGCTTCGACCACGACAGCCTCATGGCCTGTTGCATCAATAACAGCGTTCGTTCGGAACGCGATGGGATCAACGGGAAGCGCCCCAGCGATCATTGAGCGATTGACGACAACGCCAGTGACCCGATCCTGATGAATGCATACATCCTCTACCGTCAGAAGGTTAAACAGCACGGTACCGGACTGAACGGTTTTCAAGCACAGGGCGGCGGCCAACTCAACGGCATCAGCACTGTGCAATCCGCCGCGGCTGGGTTTGTGCCTGACACCGAGATCGTCCAGCCAAGGCAAAGCGTCATCCTGGACGATGGCTTCGCTCATTGCCATGCCACCGCCCCATATACCGCCGCCGGGAGACAGGCGTTTCTCCAGCAGGATCACCCTATGGCGTTCCCGGGCAAGATGGATTGCGGCGGTCATGCCTGACGGTCCTGCACCAACAACGACCACGTCGGCATTGCGTTTCCGCTCCTCTGGCTCCGAGCGCCATGCCTCGAGAGATTGGCAACACAACCGCCAACACCTGCTTACGATCCCCACATCGCCGCTCTTCCGATACAGCCCGTACGCTTCTTCCGCCCTCTCACGACCCGAGCTCGGCGCTGCACAGTGATAATGCGCCTTGCGGACATTCGGCAACGCACTGGCCGCAGCCCACGCACCTCGCAACGTTGATGCTGGCAATTCGGTCGACGGAGATCGCACCAGCTGCGCAGACGGACTCGCACACGCCGCAAGCCGTGCACTTTTCTGGATCAACCTGTGGAACGGCAAGGGAAATCTTGTGATGCTGGCGCGCATGGCCTAAACCGGTCTTTACCGGAGCAAGCCGCTTCGTAAGGCGGCGCGGTGTGATGTCGGCCATGTTGGTCGCCTGTTGCGCAGCGCGCCGAGCCGTCGGTGTTCGCAGGGGAGCGCTCGTCGGCCGAAAGAGAAACGTCCTCGGCACGCTGCTTGTCATGAGTGCCCTTCCACGAGCGATCCGCATGCCCCGCCGACCCCGGCGGTGTTGCATACGTCTCCTTCTCCTGTGACAGCCTCCAGTGCCTTGTCCCATAAGGCTACCTCCCGGGCAAGGATGAGCCGGCAAAACTTGTCCAAAAAAGCCTTGACATATATTCGCTCGGCTATATTAGCGTTTCGTTATGTTCTGTTGCGCTACCTCGCGTTCGCTGTCAAGAGGGAACTGAGCGTAATGACAGAGACCCTAGGGTACCAGGCAAAAACTGATTCCGATCCCGGGGCGGAAACGGACTGGGAGGAGCGTGCGCGACTGCTGCGGGTCGTCAGTCATCCCGTGCGTTTGCGCATTCTCGAGCTTCTGTCGCAAAGCAGTCGGTGCGTGAAGGACCTGAATTCCCTTGTCCGCATTCCGCAACCGTACCTATCGCAGCACATGGCGGCGCTGCGGCGAGCAAAGGTGGTGGACTGCCACGCGGCCGGAACGTTGCGATGCTACTACCTTCTTCGGCCAACACTGGTCAAGAGACTGATCCGAGTCTTACGGCAGGAACATCCACCGCAATTCCGCGAGAGCCGGTCTGTACAGCATGAGGCTCGGCGGCACGCTTCAGCCGCAATCGCGGCGGGGTCGATGCAATAGGCGGCGGAGAAGAAAGTTACGGAGTTCCGGCTCGCAGAGATTTGGCAAATAGGCTGATACTCCCATTTTGAACAAGGAGGCGAGCGATGGCAGGAAAGGTACTCATTTTTTGCGGGTCCGATGACCCCCAAAAGGCGTTTCCGCCGTTCATGTTGGGTGCGGGAGCGCTGGCTACCGACATGGAAGTCACGCTGTTCTTCACCATGAATGGCTTGAACATTGTCCGGAGGCGCGGTGCAGAGAAGATTGTGCTACGGGGAGCACCGAAAACGTTGCCGGAATTCATCAAGGTGTTGCAGGAAGGCGGCGCCAAGATGATCGCCTGCTCGGCAGCCTTCCCGATCGTTGGGATTCAGGAAGAGGACCTGATCGACGGCGTTGAGTGCGGCGGTGTTGCGACGTTTATGATCGCTGCCGAAGAGGCGGACATCGTTTTGACATTTTAGTCGTGATACGTTCCCGATCCCGAGGAGGAAGAATTATGGGAGAGGTCGATCTGGACAAAATCAAGGTGGCCAAGGTCGTGGATGCACGAGGCAGTGCTTGCCCCGGACCGCTCCTGGAAGCGAAAAAAGCAATCGGTACTGTGGCGGTCGGCGAAACGATCGAGGTGTGGTCCGGCGATCCCTCGACCAAAGCGGATCTGCCCAGGTGGGCTGCGAAGGTGGGACATGAGTACCTGGGCGTGCGCGAGGGCGACGGGTACGACCGGATTTTTGTCTCTCGAAGGAAATAGGGCCACTTCATGCGGAACGGGCGAAGCGGCGGCACGCACCTGCGCCGCGCAGGGGAAGACACCTTTGTTTCTCGGTTGAGGCTTTCGGTGAATCTGAGGATCACAAATGGCAGCAACTGACCAGAGTAAGGAACCGAAAATCTTGATCCTGGCCACCGATGCCTGCGCGTATCCGGGAGCGGATAACGTCGGGCAAATTCATGCCGAATATCCAACGAACACCTACATCATCCGCGTTCCCGCGCCAGTGGTTTTCCCCGAGAGTTTTTATCTGCGGTGCTTCGAGAAGGGATTCGACGGAATCATCGTCATGAGCTGCGGCCACGAGTGCCCTTACGAGGGAGCGTACGGGCGTCTGGCCGAGCGGATCGGCCAAGTGCACAAATTGATGAAAGAACGCGGCATTGCCCCGACGCGGTTGCGGTTGTGCGCGATCTGCACGGTCTGCTCGCGCGCGTTCCTGAAAGAGACGCACCAGATGTGCGACCTCTGTCGGGGCGTGAGAACTTAGCCCCTGTAGCAGAATCGGAAAAACCAACAGCTGCGTGAAGATGGAGCCAAAGCGAATATCAACCGATGGACTCGTGATCGGTGGAGGTATTGCCGGTTTGCAGGCAGCGCTCGATCTCGCCGATCAAGGCTTCAGCGTCGTCATCGTTGAGAAAGAACCCAGCATCGGGGGAAAGATGATTGGCTTGAGCAAGGTTTTTCCCACGCTCGATTGCTCCAGCTGCATCTGCACCCCCCGCATGGCCGCCGCGGCGCATCATGAGAACATCACGATTCTCTCCTATTCGGAGATCAGGCAAACCCGCCGGAGCAACAGTCATTTCGAGGCGACTGTCATCCAAAAACCGCGTTATGTCATCGAAAAGGATTGCATAGGTTGCCGCCTGTGCGAATACGCGTGTCCGGTGCGCCTTCCCGATGAGTTCGAAGGCGGTCTTGGGACACGCAAGGCGATCTACGTGCCGTTCTCCAACGCGATCCCCCAGGTCGCACTGCTAGACTTGGACAACTGTATCCTGTGCGGCCGTTGCGAGAAAGCCTGTCCCACGGGAGCCGTAAACTACCTGCAGCAGCCCGAGGAGGTGACCCTCGAAGCCGGCGCGATCATCTTGGCCACCGGCTACCAGCTAACTCCCACCGACGCCAAGGAAGAATATGGACAGGGGCAGCTGAGGAACGTGTTGAGTGCCCTTCAGGTCGAGCGTCTGTTGGCGCCACATGGCCCATACGGCAGGGTGCTCCGCCCCTCGGATGGAAAGGTGCCCGACACGGTAGCCTACGTTCAGTGTGCCGGGTCGCGCGACCAGAGCCTTGGGGTTCCTTACTGTTCTCGCGTTTGCTGCATGTACGCGATCAAGCAAGCCATGCTGCTTTCCGGCGCGCTCCCAATGGTCGAGGTGACGATCTACTACATGGACATCCGCGCCTTCGGCAAGGGTTTCGAGCAATTCTACCAGAACGCCAAGGCGATGGGGATCGAGTTTGTCAAAGCGAAGGTTGCCCAAATCACCGAGGATGAGAAGCACAATCCGATCGTTCGCGTCGAGATTATCGAGGAGGACGGTCGGGTCGAAGAGCGAACGCACGATATGGTCGTTTTGTCGCTGGGAATTGTCCCTGCCTGGGATCCCGCTGTCGCGCTCCCCATCGCTGCCGACGAGGACGGGTTTGTCCGTTGCACCAGTCCTGCACTGGCGCCGTGCCGTACGGATGAAGAGGGCATCTTTGTCGCCGGGACGGCCGCTGGCCCGAAAGACATTCCTGACTCGATTGTGGAAGCCGGTGCAGCGTCGATGGAAGCTTCTGTCTATCTGCGCCGCATCGGCCGCGGAGCCCGGAAGGTTCAACCAGGGGAGGAAGTGGTCTTCGCGCAGTGAGGCGAAGGGTGAACTAAATGGCGCAGCAAGATACGCAAACTGTCAAAGAGGTTGGGCAGGCAGAGGTGCCAGCCCCGCGCGTCGGCGTTTACATCTGTCATTGCGGCGGCAACATCTCCGATGTGGTAGATGTCGAAGAAGTAGTGCGGGCTGCGCTGAAGATTCCGGACGTGGTCGTTGCCCGGCGCAACATGTTCATGTGCTCCGACCCAGGCCAAAACTTGATCGCCGAGGATATCCGTAAGGAGGAGCTCAATCGCGTCGTTGTCGCCGCCTGTTCGCCGAGCCTGCACGAACTGACCTTCCGCCAGACGCTGGCTCGCTCGGACTTAAACCCCTATCTTTTCGAGCACGCCAACATTCGCGAGCAGGTCAGCTGGGCCAGCAAGTCCGACCCGGACGGCGCCACAGAAAAAGCGATCCGACTGGTGGCCGCCGCAGTGGCCAAGGCAAGACTTCTTCGACCATTGAAACCGATCCGCGTCGACGCTAGGCAGCACGTGGCAGTGATAGGCGGTGGTGTGAGCGGTTTGCGCTGTGCACGGGATCTGTCGCGCCGCGGTTTTCACGTTCAGCTGATCGAGCGTTCACCCTTCCTGGGCGGGCAAATGGCACGGCTGGGAAGAATCTACCCACGGCAGGAAAACGCCCGACGGCTGCTTGCAGACCTGCTGGCCGAGGTTCGCGAAGACTCCAATATCACCGTCTACACGCAAGGCGAAATCACCGAGGCCGCGGGCTACATGGGCAATTTCCAGCTGACGATTCGCTTGCACCCGCGCGGGGTAACCGAAGACCTCACGGAGGATCAGGTGCAGATCGCAATTGAGGCCTGCCCGGAGACTACCGATAGCGAGCAGGAATGCGGTCTCGTCCAGCGCAAGGCGATCTATCGGCCGTATCGCGGCTGCCACCCGGCACGGCCGGCGATCGACTGGGAAACTTGCACGCGCTGCGGCAAGTGCGCCGAGGCCATCGGCCCAAGCCCGCAAGGGCGCCAGCTCTTGATCGTCCTCGATGCCCAGCCAGAGGATCTCGAAGTGGAAGCCGGCGCGATCGTACTGGCCACGGGTCTCGACAACTACGAACCGCGCAAGGGCGAGTACGGCTGGGGCGAGCATCCCGAGGTGATCACGCTGCCGCAGCTTATGCGCCTGCTTGACACCGATGGCCCGACCGGCGGCAGACCGGAGCGCAATGGCCGCCTCGCCAAGAACGTCTGCCTGATCCACTGTGTCGGCAGCCGCCAAGTGCAGGGGATGCACAAACCCGGACCGGACGGACGCGTCAATGACTATTGCTCGCGGGTCTGCTGCACAGCGACTTTGCAGGCGGCCAACGAAATCCGCGAGCGGTTCCCGGACGTCAACGTCTACGACTTCTATCAGGACATTCGCACGTACGGTCGGGGACATGAAGACTACTATGAGAATGCCTCGAAGCGCGGTGTTCTCTTCTTTCGCTATACGGCCGACCAGCCGCCCACCGTTGCCAGCAACGCCGCGAACGACGGCTCGCCTCTTGTCGTCAAGGTGAAGGATACACTTACCTTCGGCGAGGAGGTCGAGGTTCCGGCCGATCTGGTTGTGTTGTCCACCGGCATGGTGCCAAGTGACATCAGCCGCCTGGTCGATATGCTCAAGCTCCCCCGCAGCGCCGACCGCTTTCTGCAGGAGGTGCACCCGAAACTGCGGCCCGTAGAGATGGCTGTCGATGGCGTGCTG
>Ga0111171_1140_pt1 | contig 12157 bp, 12 predicted proteins | sample DeeMarSWOR324_28_FD_80232 | JGI IMG/M metagenome (GOLD analysis project Ga0111171, IMG submission 80232) | Acidithiobacillales bacterium SM23_46 | reverse complement strand
GGCGGGGTGGTTCCGCCATCGGAGCCGCTCACCGAGCTGCCGGGGCCGCAACCAGCTAGCAGCGCGGCGAGCAGAAATGCAACCAGCAGTGTGGATCGTTTCGTGCCCATATGCATGTGAACGGTCTCCTTGGACTGGCAGACTTCTCGGCTCGGACCGCAGCGGAGCGCCGCGCATTCGGTTCGGCCGTGGCGCTCGTTGGTTGCGGGTGTTACTGCGAGCACGCCGGCTACGCCCGTGCAGCCGATGAGGTCAGTCGCCGGCTGCTGGGACGAGCAAAGGATGCCATTCTAGTGGTCGTTCTTGCCAATCAAAAGCACAGCGGATAGTCGTGCGTGGCAGTCTGACAAGTGGTGAACTGTTACAGCGATGTAACACATCGCCTCAGCTGAACGGGTTGGCGCGCAAGGCGGGCGGAATGGTGTCGCCTTGGTTGATGCCGGACGTTCGCGTGAGGCCACCACTCGAGCAATGATTGCGCGCGCCACGTCGCCTTGGCCCTGCGGGAGCGTCGAGGTGGAGGGTTCTCAACGCTACCCGTGCGCGGGATTCCGCAATGCCTGCCGCAGACAATTTTTGGGGACTAAAGTCTCCACACGCATGCGCCAGCCGCACGCAGTGCAGCGGTGTCGAACTTGGACTTCACGTCCACGAAGCAGCCGTTTGACACGAGTTTGGCTGTGAGCTGGCTAATAGGCATTTGCAGGAATTGTTTGTGCGCGACGGCCCCGATCAGCGCTTCCGCCCGTGGAAGCTGATCCCACGGTACAAGATCGATGCCGTACTCATGGCGTGCTTCGGCCTCATCAGAGACCGGATCGTGTACGAATACTTCCATGCCGTAGGCCTTGAGCTCGCTGATGACATCGATCACACGCGAGTTGCGCAGATCGGGTACATCTTCCTTGAAAGTGAGTCCGAGAACGATTGCCTTGGCGCCTTTTACCATGTTGCCGCCACGAATCAGTTCCTTGACGGTTTGCTCGGCAATAAATTTCCCCATGGTGTCGTTGATACGTCGACCCGCGAGGATCACTTCCGGGTGGTAGCCGAGCATCTCGGCCTTGTGAGTCAGATAATAGGGGTCGACGCCTATGCAGTGACCGCCAACGAGGCCCGGGCGGAAGGGCAGGAAGTTCCACTTCGTACCTGCCGCCTCGAGCACCTCGAGCGTATCAATTCCAACCTTCTTGAAGATCAGTGCCAGTTCGTTCATGAGCGCGATATTCAGGTCGCGCTGGGTATTTTCGATCACCTTGGCAGCTTCAGCCACCTTGATGTTGGAGGCGCGATGGACGCCCGCAGTAATGACGGACCCATACAACTTGGCCACCGCATCGAGCGTCGGCTGATCGTCGCCTGAGACGACCTTCACGATCCGGGTGAGCGTATGTTCCTTGTCGCCCGGATTGATGCGCTCGGGAGAATAGCCGACATGGAAGTCCCGCATCCATTTCATCCCCGATTCCTGCTCGAGGATTGGCACACATACCTCTTCGGTTGAGCCTGGGTAGACCGTGGACTCGTACACTACGATTGCCCCCTTCTTCATGTGCCTGCCGGCAGTCCGGCTCGCGCCGATGAGGGGGGAGAAGTCCGGTTGACGCGCGGTGTCGATTGGAGTCGGAACCGCGACGATGACAAAGTCTGCCTCGGATATCGCCTTGGGATCGGTTGTCACTTGAAGCTGAGTTGCGGCACGAAGTTCGTCGGACGATACTTCGCCGGTCGGATCGATGTGGCAACTATAGCTATCGACCTTCGGCTGACTGAGATCAAAGCCAATCGTGCGGTGTTTCTTGCCGAATTCCACGGCGAGAGGCAGGCCGACATAGCCCAGTCCGACAACAGCAATAGTGGTCATTTAGCTGTACCTTGCGAGGAAAGAATGTAGTTAGTCGCTATCCCGGCAAACGCCATAACCGGCCGGGTAGTGAAGTTGCTAAAGTTTACCTCAATGAGTCTGCTGGCTTTGCGAGAGGGCCTGGTCCAACATAGAGAGTTGTTGCGAGAACTTTACAGACCTTCGCTAACTGTCGCCTTTTCGCTGAACGGTGAGTTTCGACAGGGTCCAATTGCACAAACGAAGTTGCATCGCCCGCTGTTATCTGTGAGTCGACGAAACCTAGGAAACACGGAACGTTTCTGTGCGCGTCACTACTGTAAATCCGGCTAGACCACGCGATCGGTATCGATGCGTCAGATCGCTGATCGCTGGAGCCGTGACATCCGTAGCATCAGGCACCCCGATTAACCCGCTCAATCCGCCGTTCGAGTAGAACACAAGCGGATTCGACTCAAAGAACCGAGCCACGCTGTCGCAAGGCCTAGCCTTGCAAAAATAGACGCCCCGGATGGCCTCGACATCGGGGAGCACCGCGGCTCCCCATTCCCTCTTGTGTCGGTAGACCCCATCGTTCAAAAATGGATCGCTCAACATCGTGTCTACCGAATGAAGATGATGCTCGTTGGCATACTTGAGCTGAAAGTAGTACAAGGCCGTCTGGGCGCCGCCATCGACAAGCGATTCGTCCCCATCCAGTACGCCAGTGCGACGAAAGACCAAAGCACCATCTTCCACGAGTGAGAGCGCACCGGCAACCACCTTCTCGTTTTTTGTTACCAACACCAGTCGTCCCTTCCCGAAGAATTTTTTCATGTCCTCATACGAATCGATATCGGAAAGGGCTCCGAATCGCTTGCGGATATGGGGAACAAACATACGATAGTAGAAGTAGTCGAAATCTTCCGGATCGCTGGATATCCGGTATCCAAGACCATATCTTTCGGCGAATGTATTCGTGATTTGCCTCTTTTTCTTCGAAAACCGCCCTTTCACATCGTCCCAAGAGCCGGATGTGTCAATAACCTGCCGGACGCCTTCGGTGGTCTTGTAATCGGACAGTCCCTCAAGAGCTGCCTCGCAACGCGTCGGGAGCACGGCCACGCAAAGATCAATTGAATCCCATTTCTCGAGTATTAGTTTCCGCACTGCAGGGATCCAGACACGCGATTTCGCGATGACGGCCGGCGACTCCTCATACATGCGCCGTATCAGAGCATCCGTAAACAGGGAACTGCCAACAAATAAACACTTGAAACGATGGTCGGTTCGCTTTAGCCGACCCTCCATAATAGTTACACGGGCCACATAATTCCTTGCAACGGGGTACAGCATCCGTTTCATTGCGCCAATCACAAGAAGCTCCTCACGTTAGACTCATTTGTGGCACCGCGCTGGCTGCGCCACAGTTTGGGTGGCGTGCCTATAAGCAACTAACTGTCCCATATCGGCCGGATGAACAAGTGCCATGCGGCGCAAGGCAGCATGGCAATCGACTCCTAATCACCTCAATAGCCGCTTGCCCAATTCCTTTGCCGGTCTTGGAATATATTGATATACGTGAAGTCTACTAAGAAGATCTCGCAGCATCCGGCCTAGGGAAACCTTCTCCTTGGGATTTATCGGTACACTCAGCACGTCGCTCCAGAGCCTGTTGATAAGTTCACGAAACAACCTGTGCTCTGGCGGTTGCCTGTCAATTTCGTCCGTCCCGAGCAGCGTCAACAGCAGTCGACGGCAATTCAACGGCGCGAAGGACTCATGAGCGATATCAGCTTCATTCCGAATCTGCTGTTGTTTCCTCCCAGCGATTTGTTCCCAACAGAACAGGTCCAGCACATTCAAGTTGCGTGGCTGGACGTCGGACAACCATTCCTCGAAGGCCTTCATTAGAAACGGATGCGTCCCAATCCGGCACAGCGCTGCCAGGTCCTCCGCGGTGACCTTCCGTTGAGCGGGGGCGGGCAGCCGCAGGTAACACTTCACGATCTCGGCAACGTCGCCCGTAACGCATACCCTGTCTTGAGGGTACTGCTCATACAAGATTTGCACGTCGGCACACCAAGCAGCGCTTGGCGCCGACGTGCTTCTTTGGTGTATCCGCTTGAATTCCTTGTTCACTTGTTTGGGGTAATGAAGAATGAAATGCGGCACTCCGAGCTTTTTCAGCAGTGTTGTCGGTACTGTTACGTCTCTGCTTTTCTCCACATCGGAATAGGCCAGCGTAAAGCAGTAGACGTTCCGGATAATGTTCTTGCTAAGGGCAAGCATCAGCCTGCTATCCCATCCCGCAGTCAGAGACAAGGCTAGCGAAAACCGATGTTGAGCGCTGCGCATCAATCCCAGCAAGGTGCGAGCGCTAGCGTCGATAGCCTCCTCACGGCCGATGCATGGCACATCCCTGTCAGGCCAATATCTGTATGTCGTGCCAGTTCCGAGGCGCAAATAATGGTTTGGCAGCAGGGCCCTGACGTCGTGATACAAAGAAGTGTTACCCGGAAACCAGTAGACTTCGCTGTCGTCGTGGCCCCTGGATTCAATGAATGCCAACGCCTCTTCGTTCCTTGGAAGGGAGTGTTTTTCCGCTATCAGGCCAGGTTGCGATGCGCATACTGTTCCGCCTCGCGATGCGCCGAGTGCATGGAAATAGACGCTTCGCAATCCAGCAGCATCATTGAATATGACGGTCTCGTGACCATCATTGACAATCAGTATCCATCGGCCGCCAAGTTCCTCGGTATGTGTCCAAAAGGAATCAAACCGGTCCAGCTTATGCAGGAGCGCGTCCACAATGTCGCTGTTGCCAGCCGCGGGATTGTTAGGATCCAGCAGATAACCGAGTAGCGTTATCGACCTTGATGCATCGGAGGTGTGGCAAACCTCGAGATCCGGATGAGCCGTCAGACAAAGCGCCACGCCGATTCGTACGCGCTTCCATGAGGGGAAGTATTCTAGAAACTCCGGCCCGAGATAGAACTGACGCCGAAACGCCAGCTCTTCCAGTGCCGGAGTGCTCGTCTCACCAGCAGTATTCATAAGCATGCTAGGCTATCGCTTCACTGTTCCTGCCCCACGTGTGCGACCACGATAAACAGTCTTGGCGTTTGGGCGGGCACTTTTCTCGTCGGTGTCGTACGTCATTCTTAAGCTGGGTCGTTTCATGAGGGATGCAACAGCTTGCCCCGCTTGTATGTAACCCACTCCTTTCCTGTATGGCAGAGTATTGCCAAGGTATCCAGCATGAAGTGAAATTCTGCCTTCACGCCCTCAAATTGCATTCGCGCAGTGGGCAAATCGCGTCTAGAAACGTACCCCAACGTGCCATGGAAACGATAACGCTCATCTTCGAGGGGATATGGCACAATCCCATATTTTATCGAGAGGTCATTCACTATTCGCCGGCGAAGGCTTTCGAGCTGCGGGCTGTGCTCGATATTCATGAATATGATGCCCTCGTCGAAGAATCCGATATCTTTTACACAAATAGGAAGCGGCTCGACCTCTTCAAGAAGCTTGTCGAAATATTCTTCAAAGGGTCCGATCTCCTCGACGGGGAATCCCAGCTTAAGAGTTATATGTGGCGTTGCTTCCAGTCCTTGGTTCCATCCAAATTGCCTAAGGATCTCCAGTTGCCGCTTGCTCATATAATTGTGAACTTCATCGCTGACGATAATGACATAAGCTATCTCAAGAGTTCGGACCTTACGCCGATCGCGAAAACCAATTTGGTCCAGCGTGCTGCGGAGCAAGCGATGCAGACGGCGCGCCATTTTACAGACCGTTGTGATCGAGCTCGTGAGTGGTAGCCGATACGGACCAATTTCCCGCGCTCAGCTTAAAGCCGATGGATTCACTTCTCACGCTTGGCCCGACAGCAAGCGGTGACCCAAACCAGCAAAGTACGCCCAAATTGACGGCGGTCATACCAGGAGATTCCCCAGATCGGTTAGGAACAGCTGCGACTCAGTCGGCCGTGTGCGCGGAAAGTCTAGCGCATCGCATTGAGGCGGCACAGGTAACTCGGAAGGGGCAATATGAGCCCTGTTTCGCGCTTGTTACAGCTGGCGGCTTCAAGCTGACTGGACCGCACGCATCAGTGCATAATTCAAGTACTGGGCCGGCGTTGCAGCCTTCGCAGAACAAACCTCGCGAGCATGAAAATTCTGGTAACAGGAGGGGCGGGCTTTATCGGCTCGCATCTTGACGAGCGCCTGCTGGCAACGGGCGTATCGGTTCGCGTATTGGATAACCTGTCAACTGGCAGGCGGGAAAACCTGCCAAAGCATGCGGCGCTGGAGTTCGTTGAGGGCGACATCCGCGATCCGGCGGCTGTTGCGGGGGCGGTGGCTGGCGTCGACGCGATCGTGCATTTGGCGGCCGTCGCGTCGGTGCAGGCGAGCGTAGATGATCCGGTTGGGACGCACGCTGCGAATTTCGATGGTACTCTCAATCTTCTGGAAGCCGCGCGCCGTACAGGCGTCACGCGCTTCCTTTATGCGAGTTCCGCAGCGGTCAGACAAGCTGGCCGGCGAGTATTACCTTGGTTTCTATCATCGCAAGTTCGGATTGCGGACCACGGCTTTCCGGTTCTTCAACATTTATGGTCCGCGGCAGGATCCGTCTTCCCCTTACTCCGGCGTAATCAGTATTTTTGTCGATCGGCTGCGCGCCAGCGCGCCAGTGACAGTTTTCGGCGACGGTCGGCAAACGCGCGATTTCGTTTTTGTAGGTGATCTTGCCGACTTGTTGGCACGGGCCATCGAGGCGCCCGCGACCGTCGGCAAAGTAATGAACGTCGGGCGTGGCGTCGAGTGTTCCCTGCTCGAACTGCTCGCCACCCTCGAGCGACTGAGCGGGCGCAGGCTCGAATGCCGCCACGAGGCAGCGCGGGTCGGCGACATCCTGCGATCTTGTGCCGATACCTCTCGCCTCACTACGCTCCTAGGCAGTGCCCCGGGCACGAGCATGGCGGCGGGACTCGCCGAGCTGCTGCGCTATAGTGGCATCGCGCTCGTGGCCTGAATTATCAATGCGGTAGAATCGGGAGTTGCGTGCGCACGTTGAAGCTGCGCGCGCCGTCCGGACGTGGCGGGCCGATCGTACGCAGCAGCGGCTCGAGCTCCTGTTGGCGTCCGCGCGCGCTAGCGGTTCCCTGCACATGCAATGAGCCGTCGCTAAAGGCTTTCCAGACGCCTTCGGCGGTGATGTCGAGGTCTCCACTCTCCGTATTGGCGCGAACATGGACTTCGGGGCCGCGGCCTTCCAGGGCAATTCGATATTGGCCGAGTGCTTGCAGGTTCATCATCTCAGTGCCGGCATTCGCCCATACGACCTCGGCCGTCCCATTGAGCGTGCCCGGCTCGAATCGCAGCGTGTCGGCGGTCACCCGGATATCACCTTGTGGGGCGAGTAAACGTGCCGCGGGGAGAAGGGTCGGGACAAGCTCGGCCGGCAACGCCACCCTCAGGTCATGTGCGGACCAACCCCAGAAGTCGCGCCGCAATTCGGCCTGCAATTGTGTATGGTCGTTCTGGGCCTCGATACGCACGGCTACGGCGGCGCGCAGCAGCCTGGACGGCAGAAACTCCCAGCGCACCGTCGGCGAGACGGGGGGCGAGGCGAGGCGGAGCACTCCAGTTCCAGACCAAACAGTTCCCCGTGGTTGTTCGAGGACGACGGTGCCGGTCGAAAAGCGTGCCAGCGTCCATGACAACGCTGAGGCAGGGAGTGTGACGAGCACAAAGCCCAGGTAGACGGACGACGCGAGCAGGGCATAACCAACCCAGCGTTTGGAACTTTCCGTCATCCCGCTGTGCGCAACCGGATGCGCGCGTTTACCAGGCCGGCCGTGGTGTGGGCATCGATTTGCGCATCATCGACCAACAGCCCGTTATTCTTCTGCAGGCCAGCAAGCCAGGTAATCACTGCATTAAAAGGCACGGCCTCGAGCTTGACACGCACCCCGTGGGTACCGTCGAGCTCGATACTGGCGGGCTTCAGTCCCTGCGCGGAGGCGGTTTGCTCGATCGTCGTTGTAAGGTTGGTGTTGCTTGGCGCCGTGCGACCGCGAAACTCGCGCGCAAGCGGTGCCTGTGCCCGCATCCAGAGAAGCTGCTGCTGTGCCCTCGGGGCGGCATCGCGCAACTTTGCGAGGTCGCGCTGCATCGGTATCCAGAGTAGCGTGTACAGCACCACGATCGCCACCACGCCCGCGCCCACGCTGACTAGCCAGCGTTCACGCGGTGCCAGCTGTGCCCAGATGTTCTTTACTGCGGTTGGCAACTCCACCTTTACTTTCATGACGGGCCCTTCGACGGCGTCTTGGTGTCGGTATAGAGGCGTACACGCCCATCCACTTCGCCAGCGCGCGGTGTGACCGCGAGCAGTTCCGCGTGCAAGCCGGACGCCTCGAGCGCGGCGCGCAACGCTTCTGGTGAAGCGGGGGTAGGCCAGGTGAGTTCAAGCGTCAAGGCGCGATCGGCATAGCGCAGTCCACGTACACGCACCCGTGGGCTTGCACGCAGAACCTTTGTCGCACGCGCCAGTAACGGAAGAAAATCGACATTACCGGCGCCCTGGCGGGTTTGAAGGGCCTCCAGGTTGCGCTGCATCTGCACGGCCGGGTCGAGCACGGTTTTGACCTCGGGAAAGACATCGCGCAGAAGCCGCGTCATTTCATTTGTCGCTTGCGTGTGCTGGCGCTTCAGGCGCCACCATTCGGTGGCATCGAAGGCGATGCTGCCAACGACCCATAACAGCAGTGCGACGGCCGCGACCAAGTAGGGTCGCAGCGCATCCAGGTTGATTACGCTGGCCGCAAGTTCGCGGGCGAGCAGATTGATCGGTGGCTGCGGTTCGGTTGTTGCCTCCCACATACTGGGCTTCTCGATTCGCACCGGCACGCCGAGTCTGCTTTGCCAGGCATCGGCGCGCAGCCCGCCGGGCGCATGGAACAAGACCAGACACTCCGGCGCCCGCTTGTCTCGTGTCGCCTCCTGCAAGGCCGCGATGAGCAAGGCCGGTGGATTTTCAACTGACGCAGGACAGACAAAACCCGACTTTGTGCCACGGCGCACGAGCAGCTCGTCTCCGAGGAAAGCGGCTGACCAACAGTCGGGCGCCAAAGGCACTGCCAGCGTTACCGGACAGAGCGACTTGAGCCTGAGCTTCGCTTGTATGAGTGCGTCGGTCCATGCCCGAAGTCGCTCTCGGCTGGTCACCGCAACCGACAGGCGATTGTCGGTCTCGCGCCACCAGGAAAAATTCAACTGCTCAGGATCGCCGAGCAGCTGATCCTCCAGCGCAAAGGGCAGGGCCTGTGCGATCTTGGCACGCGAGGTGGTGGGAAGCCGCGCTTCTGTAAGAACTGTGTCGGCTGCCGGCGTCCAGACAAAGACGAACGCATCCAAGCTGCCGGCCGGGAGTTCCGAGAGTTGTTCCGCTTCGCCCGTTTGCGCGTCCCCGCCGGGACGCCGCCAGCGCCAAAGGAGTTTGCCAGTCGCGTGCGGGAAGCCGCGCGGAAGGACCAGATCCAGCCGCGGACCGCCGCCAGTGCGAGCGGGTGCGACCATGGCCGCCCGGGCGATAGTGGAAAGCCTGTTGAATCGGAGCTTCACGCTGACTTCTCTTCGCGAATGACGGTGGGCCAAACCCGACGCTGCCACACCAGCACGGACCGTTTGCCGTCGGCCGGTCGAAGCACCAGTGCTTCGGAAAGATAACGAGTGCGGCCGAGCTGGATGCCTATGGTAACCAGAAAATAGCCGCTGGTGACCCCATATGACGCCTGCGGGGCAGGAGCCCCGGCGGGAAGCATTTTCGCGAACTCTCCGGCTTCGGTAAACGGTTCGCGCTGGCGCCGCTCCAGAATAGATTGCGCCGCTGGAGCACCCGCGTCGCCCAGAAGGGCAGTGAGCACGGCTGGTAACGCAGTGTTCACGTTAATGTTGGCCGGCTGCGGCAGGACGACGACATACGGGCGCAGTCGTTCAATCACCTCGGCAGTAAACCCCTTGATCAGACGCAATTCATCGACGCTGGTCAGCGGCTGGTTGGCGGCACGGTAGGGGGAAGGCAGATTGAGGTAGTCGATGTCCTCGGCACCCCCGGGGCGCGGCTCAGAGTCGGGATCGATCCAGTCGATGAGGGGCTCGACGAGCGCAACGTCCAGTCCTTCGGATCGCAGCAGCCGCTGGAAGATGGCAATGTCCGGTGTGCTGGGTTGGCCGTTGCGCACGAGGCCGTTGAGGTTGAAGCGTCCCTGGGCATCCTCCGCCGAAAGCGTGATGAGTGCCCCTTCCGCCGGCAGCGGCGGTAGTTGTCTGGCCCAGGTCTCGCCGAGGTGATCGGTCTTGCTTTCGCGCGCATCGCGTGCGAGAAATGCCATCGCCCAGCTGGTCGCTGCCTGGCGCAACGCGTTGGCCTGGGCGCGTTCGTTGATGTTCTCCATTTGTCTAAGCCACACCTGCTGGCCGAGGCTGAGCGCCGCCGCCACGCTGGCGACAATGGCGACAATCAGTATTGCTGTGATCAGGGCGACACCGCGCTGATGTGCCGGCGCCGCCAACCTGATTTGCCCACGCCGGTCCGGCATCACTGGTTCACCAGGAACACGCGCGTGAACTCAGCACGATCCTTGATCGTAAGCTTGATCTCCACGGCATTGGGGATTTCGCGCAGGTCTGTGCCGACCGGCCAGCGATCGACCCAGTTGCCACTGTACGCGCGAAACCGTGTTTCAAATGCCGTTACATTGGTGAGTAGCGGCATTTCACGGGGTTCGGCAACAGCGGCCTGATCGAGCGCCGGCCAAACCAGTCGCAGGAGTCGACCCTCCCGCAACCGATAACCCACCTTGGCGAGATCCGGACCACTACCCTCGCCGAGCACAAATACACCAGCGCGGATGAACTGCATGCTTGGCTCGGAGACAGCACGTGGGTCGACTGGCTGGCCGCGGAACGCGGGCTGGTGGTTGCCAATGGTGTCGCGTCCGGTGCGCGGGCGCATCTGCGCGAGATCATCCTCAATCTGCGTAAACGCAAGTGTCAGGCCGCGCCAAAACTGTTGCTCAGTGCTTAGGCGCTCGCGGGTCTCGAGCATGCGCGTAAGTCCGGCGTAGGCCATGGCTGAGGTCAGCGCAAAGATGCCGACCGCCACCAGCACTTCGAGCAGTGTGAAACCGCGAATCGTGGCAGGGGAGGCGCGCATGCGGCCTCAGGGGCGCGCCAGGTAGCCGACCAAACGCGCCAGCACCGCATCGCCCTGCGTCGCCCGGACCTGGATCTCGATGCGCCGCAGGTCTGCATCAGGCGTATTGGCGACCTGCTCGCGCCAGCGCCATTCTCGCCCACCCATTGCGTCGGTTCCCTCGCGCGTGTCGGCAGACGGCCAGGCACGGTCAGCCTGTTGGCGGGCGAGACGATTTTGGGCGATCCACATCGCAAGCGCGCGGTCGCGAAGATTCGCACTAACGTCGATACTCTGGGCGAGCGTGCGCATGATCGCGCCAAACGCGATGGCAATCACGGCGAGTGCAACCAGCACCTCGACCAGGGTGAATCCACGATCCCGGTTAACCCGCATTGCGCAGGGCCTCGGCACTGGCACGAATTTCGCCATCGAGCAGATTGTGCACATACCATTCCTCGGCCCGGAGCCGCAGCGTCACGCGAAATGGCCCAAGTCCGCCGGTCGGATCAAAGACCAACCCCGCCTTGTTTGTTGCGCTGCCGCCCTCGAGGTCGGCCGAGACCGTGATCGGGGCGGGCAACTCGCGGGGAGCGAGCAGATCGCCCGGGCCGACGACGACAAGCTTGCCGTCGTCGCCGAGCTGCAGAAACCGGTATCCCTCGGTAGTAAGTTCCAGCACCATTACCCGACCCTGCAGCACTGCTTCATCGTGCGCGGCCTGCACTAGCAGGGCCAGGCGCTCGGCCTCGTCACGCACCTGGTCGCGATCGCTGCGCGTCAGGTTGATTCCGATCGCAGCGATGATGATGCCGATGATCAGGACGACGACGGCCAGCTCTATCAGCGTGAAGCCGCGCTGACGCACGAGGCGATGATGCTTATTCAGAGAGTCCACGAACCGACATCGGCATCGTAGTTCTCGCCACCCGGCTTGCGGTCGGCACCGAACGAAAATACGTCAATCTCGCCGTGCACGCCAGGATTGAGGTACTGATAATCGCTACCCCACGGGTCTTTTGGCAACCGTTCGAGATAGCCACCCGGCTTCCAGTTGAGCGGGATGTCGCCGCTCTCCGGGCGTTTGACGAGCGCTTCCAACCCCTGCTGGGAGCTCGGGTAGGA
>Ga0111171_1035_pt1 | contig 12332 bp, 18 predicted proteins | sample DeeMarSWOR324_28_FD_80232 | JGI IMG/M metagenome (GOLD analysis project Ga0111171, IMG submission 80232) | Acidithiobacillales bacterium SM23_46 | reverse complement strand
CGAGGGCGGGATAGGATAAGGAAATGCCATACCCGACGTTAGCTAGCCTGCCAGACGCAGTCAAAAAGCTACCAAAGCATGCCCAAGAGATTTGGCGGAAAGCCTTCAACTCGGCGCATGCTGCTTTTGATTCAAGCAAACATAGGCAGCCAAATGCGGAGGCTTATGGCGCGGCAACAGCATGGGCAGCCGTAAAAAGAGCTGGCTACGCGAAACGTGACGACAAATGGGTGCAGACAAAGAAAGCATTCACGGTCACAATCGACGCTAGCCGGGTGCATGTTGCTAAGGCAATGGACTAATGTCAGATCTAGAAGCCTTTCGGCCTATCCTTAAGGCCGACGAGGACCGCCGGCTCGTATTCGGCATCGTCATGTGTGCCGACGACGACGCAGTGGCGACCTGGAAGGCTGCCGGCCAATCCGAGGATGGGATGCCTGACGTAATCGACACGGACGGTGAGTACGTCAGCGAGGCGACGCTGCAGATTGCGCATGAGCAGTTCATGGCTCGATACGCCAGGGCGATGGCGCTGCGCGGCAATCCGCTCGTCGGCGACCGGCATCAACGATATGCGGATGGCGTCGTCATGATGCAATCGGCGCTACTGGCGAAGGGAACGCGCTGGCCCGATCCCGAGAGTGAACCGCTGACTGCCGCGCTCAACTGGGTCGTCTGCGATTATGTGGATAGCGATGATCTGTGGACACAGATCAAAGCTGGCGAGATCACGGGCTACAGCATCGGGGGTTATGCTGCGCATGCGGATGAAGGATGAGAACTGGCTAGTGGTTCTGATCGTCTTCGTGGCGGCGCTCGCTACTGTGATCTGGTGCGGGCTCCGTTTGGTCTCTGGCCAATAAGCGAATGACCATCGGCGCGAACCTTCTCGTCTGCAACAGCCAGGCGAACCCGATCCACCTGCGGGCCTCTGAATGGGCGCTCAACTCACTACTAGACAGCGACTTCCAGCAGCATGACTGGCGGCTCGTCGTCGTCGACAACGGTAGCGTGTGCGATGGCACAGCGGAGTGGATGACGCGGCTACCGCAGCGCGATCACCGCATCTCCACCATACACATGGCCACGAACGTCGGCATCCCGAAGGCACGCAATGCTGGCTATCGCCAGTTGATGGATGGAACGGATACCGATTTCGTGTTGGAGGTTCACAACGACCATCTATTTCCGCACGATTGGTTAGGGCCGCTCGTCGATATGATGGAGCGCGAGGCGAAGCTTGGTTTGGCCTGCCCGGCGCTGATCACCGGCGGCGGCCAATGGTTTTCACCGGCCGCGCGTGATCTCTATAATCGCCCTTACCCTGTCGCCCGGGCTCGTTTAGAAGCGTATGCCAAGAGCGCCCGCAAATCGCAGACGAAGATCGGCCTCCAGCATCCCGTACTCAAGCGGGTCGCCATGCTGCAACAGATCGGGCTATATGACGAGGGCTTCCCCGGCAAGACTAACTTCGAGGACCTGGACGAGTGCTTCCGCGCGCATCGGGCGGGCTGGCACTACTGGGTCATTCGGCAGAGCGTCGTGTTCCATCACTATCACTTGACGCGGCTCGAACTGAGCGACTGCATGGGCGACTACGCGCTGAATCGACAGTACATGGACCGCAAGTGGGGTGCGGATTGGACTGACTGGGAGAGCAAGATCTTCTCGCCGGCGGTGGGGGCGATGTATCGATGAGCAATAATCACGAGTTGGCAAACGATAGCGTCAGCAGACGAACGCGCGACAAGCCCAATGCTGGTTATTTCATCACTACCCAACGTTGTGATGGCCGCCCCATGGTTCCGAACCAGATCGTGTATGGGACGCTCATCTATGGCGGTGCTGACATCTATCTTTGGATGTGGCCGGACGAGTATACGGCGCTGAAGATGCACGTCGAATTGCGGGCGCACTTAGAACATGGCTGGATGATAGAAAAGCTCTTTGATATCGGCTGGGGCGTGTTGGTGGGCGGTCGCCCATTACGACCATATACTGATGGATTTCGGCGATAGAATGAAAGCTCTCTGGCTCGGCACCTGGTTCCTGCGGCCGTACTACGAGCGCGAGTGCGAAATGATCCACTGCGAGACGCCCGAGTGCGCTGCCGAACATGCGAATGCGGCGACACTGGCCTTCTGCATGAATGGTGCTTTGGCTGCCGGGCTGGAGTTCAGGCTAATGGTGCAGGAATGCCAGAAGCGGAAGGTGCCGGTCTGCTGGATGACGTGCGAGGACCCGAACGGCTACCTAGGATTTGTGCGCGAGGCGCAAATCGCCGACTTCGTCTTCACATGCTGTCGAACCATGATCCCGCACTATCGGCGCGACTGCGGGCACAATCGCGTCTACTGGCTGCCGCTCGCGGCCTCGGAGGCGCTGCATCAGCCAATGCCGCTGGCGCTCGATGCTGCGGACTTGGTACTGCTGGGCAATCATTATGCACATTGGCCCGCGAAAGTGCGGCTCATGGAGACGATTCTCAAGCCTTTGCTGGCGACCGGGAGAACGCTGGCACTGCACACCTACCCGACGAACGAATGGCCGCCTGAGATCGCGGCGCTCAACCGCGGGGCGACATCCTGCTATGATGTGGCACGTTTCTATCCTGAAGGGCGCATAGCTTGCGGGGCGAGCTGCCAGGCTGGAGCCGGAATTGACGATTTCGCGGGAACGACGATGACGTCGCAGCGGACATTCGAAGCGCTCGCTTGTACGAAGCCGTACCTGACGGTACCGAGTGACGCCTACGAGCCGCTGGGGTTTCGAAATGGTGAGCACATGGCATGGGTGAAGTCTGCGCCGGAAGCGCTGGATGCCTATGATCTGCTAGCCGGACCAGAGGGCGCGGCGATGGCGGAGCGCGGGCGCGCCTTCGTGATGCAGCATCACACATATCGGCATCGCTTGCAACGGATATTAGACGCGGTAGACGGCAAGGCCAAGCCGGAGGAATTGGAATGAACTGGAAATCGCCCATGCTCATCTCCGAGCAGGAGGTAGCTGTCGCCAATACTGGACACCGAGTAGTTGTCCGTCTTTGGGATGAGCGATCATGCATAGACGGCGGGGGGTCACAGCCATTCAGGACCGATGTTGATGATGCACAGACTGGTAGACCTATCAGCCGTCTTCAGTGGGAATGCGAATGTAAGGGCTGGAAAGCGTACTGCCGCATTGTCGACGGGTTCGCCGCGAATGCTGATATATGGTACTTTCCCGCCAATAACGTCGCGCCAGCGCGCATTGGAATTTCACAGCCAAGTGCGCGCCTTATAGAAATGCGGCGCGAGGCCGGATGCGGGCTACGGAGCCAGCTAGGGTGAGAATTGCACTCATCTATAATGTCCTCCACGCCGGCGGCTGCGAGATGCGCATGGCGGAGATCGCCAAGGTGCTGCGTGACCGCGGCGATGAGGTTTGGCTCCTGGGCAGCGGCGTGACGCCCGAGGGGGAAGTCGCTCTGTACGAGCATGTCGGGATCCCGCGGGAGGGTTGGGTGCTGACGAGCGATGCCCAATGCCAGCCGTTCATGGAGTGGATTCTGCCGACGCTGCGGGATCTGAGACCGGACGTTGCCGACGTTCAATGGAACTGTCAGATACCAAAGGATTTGGGCGTGCCGACGGTGGTCACGGCCCATGGCGACGTGCCGATGCCAGCGAAGGGCGAATACAACTGGCAGGCATTCATCCAGGTCGAAACATTTGAATCGGAATACTATGCCCGCGATCTGTGCCCGATCTACGCGGAGGTGTGGAATTGGGTAGATCTTGACCGTTTCCATTTCTCGGCCGATCGCGGGGACGGCGTAGCCTTTTTTGGCCGCCTGTTCAAGACGCCCAATCTGCGCACCGTGTGGGAGCGTTACGATGGCCGCATTCACGTCTATGGGATGAAGTATCCCGAAGACAACTTCCCGTGGCCACCAAACGCCGAGTGGCGCGGATTCACCGACCCGGCGAAGGTGATGGCCGATTACGCGGTTATCTTCGGCGGCGCGCGCGTCGCGCTGGAGGGTTTGGCGACCGGCCGGGCGGTGATCGCCGGCTACCCATGGCCCGGTTGGGTACCATGGGGCGATTTGGTGACGCGGTCAAACATCGCGGATATGGCAGCACGGCAATTCGTAGGGCGATACCGAGACGATGGAACCATGGATGCACCGACGGCTGAGCACGTCTGGGGCGCACTGCAATGCGCGCTCGTTCAACGTGATTTGCCTGCATCGTCACGCGAGCTCCGTAGCTGGGTCGAGGAACACCACGAGATGCGGAAGCAAGTCGCCAAGATCCGCGAGGTCTACGAGAAGGCGATAGCGAGCGCATGATGGCACAGCCCACAGACTGGCCTGACCACCCGCTGAACGTCTTGACACTGGATCGCTTCATGTCGGTCGAGGATCTGATCGAGCGCATCGTCGGTGCACTACATGATCATCGGCCCTTTGGATTAGTACGCTGGGGCGATGGCGAGAACCGGATCATTGAAGAAGGCCGGTACGATCCGCAGGCAGAGTTTCGGCACATCGGCAACTTCCTTACGCTGCGTAATTACATCCCGTTTCGACAGCGGTTCCTGGCAGGGATCGCGAGGGCTGATGTGCTGGGTTTCTTCCCCAACGATTACTGGACGTGCCGTGTGCTGCACAGGCACGAGATCGACGTAGCTCGCAAGCCGTTCGTCTATGCCTGGTGCAACCGGCATTGGAACGCGCGGCGGGAATGGACCGACGAGGTATTGAAGAAACCATGGCGCACGGTGCTGGCTGGCAACCGCATGGCCGAGTACAGGCCTTGGGTGGAACAGCGTTTCCCGCTCAAGATCGTGGCGACATTTCCGGCCCGAGACTGGCTGGATGTGGACCACGGCTGCGCCCGGCTTGCCGAATGGAAGCCGCAGCTCGTGCTGGTGAGCGCGGGATGGTATGCACCCGTGATAGTCGAGGCGGCGAAGATGGCATCGGGGTCGGTGGCCATTGACTACGGGCATTGTCCAGACTATCACATGGACAGGGGCGGTGCGATGTTGCCGAATACGTGCTGTCCTCGCGGCCCAGCTGGCTGCCGTCAGCACTATGCTCACGGGAATTTTGCGGATGCAATCCATCAGGAGAGGGATATAAACCTGCCCACTGATCAGATGAGGCCAGCGACGCACCGAATGCGCCGACGCCGACGACCCAGGATAACGTAAAATGGCGGGCAGGGCGAAGGCAGTGACAGATTGGGAAACCCAAGAGCGCGAACGGCTTAATCGGATCGCAGCCTGGTATACAAACCGACATGGGATAAGTGCCATGAGCGGACGCGCGGCGGCCAACTTCATCGTCGAAAATGCCAAGCCTGGCTCCGCGATGCTGGAGATGGGCTGCGGTAAAGGCGTTGTGACGGAGATTCTCGCCGAAAGATTCCCAGGATTGGAAGTCGTGGAGGGAGCAGAAGCCAATGTTCGGATGGTTCGCAATCTGTTGGGAGATCGCGTCGTTATTCATCATGAGTTGTTCGAGCGATTTGAGCCAGAACGACAATACGACGACATCGTAATGGGCCGAATGCTGGGGCATGTTGATGATGCACGCTTCGTGCTCACGAAAGCCGCTAGTTGGCTGGTGCCGGGCGGTCGCATCCATATCGTAGTACCGAATGCCGGCAGCGTGCACCGCCGCATCGGTGTAGCAATGGGAATGCTCGAAACGATATGGAGCCAATCGCACAACGACATAGCCGTCGGTCAGCGTCGCGTATTTGATGCAGGCAGCCTCAAGGTGTTGATCAAGCTCTGCGGGCTCAGGCTAACCGCGCTCCGGGGCACGCTCCTTAAGCCATTCTCCAGTGCGCAGATGGAATCGTATACGCAGAAGCTGCTGGATGCCTTCTACGAGATCGGCCAACAATTGTCGCCGGAGTTCACGGCAGAGATTTACGTCTGTTGTGAGATCGCAGCATGAGCACTGGGCCACGATCGGAGCCAGTTGAAATTGCGCCAGCTACTGGCGACCAGCAGGGCGAGTGGCAAATGCAGGTCAGCCCTGTGATGGCAAAGGCGACTGTGGTTACGTTTTCCGCTGTGCTTGACGCTGCTCGCATCGCCGCCGGGCAAGGTGTCCCGTTTTCGTTTCTGCGCATCGGTGATCGCACAACTGCGATTATCCATCATCCCAGCCTCGCCTACGGCGACCCGAATGTGGACTCCTATCCGGCATTCCCAATTGGTTGGCGGCTATCCGCCGGTGTGATCGCAGCATTTAGACCGAAACTGGCTCTAGCATTTGCGGCCGCCGATGTAGTAGGCATCATCACACCCAACGCTAAACAAAACCGAATCAGGGCTGCGGCGATCGAGGCGCTAACGGGCGGCATCCGGTATGTCACGACCTCGCTTGACATGCGTCAACCGCATGCTCACCTGGATCGGCTGCGGTTACTTCTGGCCGGACGCACCGTGCTATGTGCGGGCATGGGCGCTTCCAGTTGGCAAACCGCAAGTAGCCGTCTCGGGGCAGAAAAGACATACATCTGGCCGCTCGAAAACTCCCCAAGTGTTACGACTTGGGAGCAGTACGATGTGGTTGCGCGCTGGATTACAAAGATGACAGGTCCGCGTATGGTGGCGCTGCTTGGGATTGGACCATGGTCAAATCCGCTCGCGCATCATGTTAAGGTCGCCGGCGGCATTGGACTCAACCTTGGACATGGGCTACGGCACCTGGAGCGCGTCATTGGGCGAGACGCCTGACTATCGCCACCTGGATCAGCTTCCGGTGCATTTGCGCGGGGTGCCATTCGTCCACTTCGAGAGCGTGCTTCGTGGTGCGATTGATGCCGCCGAGAACGGACGCGGCTTTGGCCTCGTACGCCTGGGAGACCGCGAGGTCGCGGTGGTCGAGCATCCGTGCCGAGACATCAGCATCAACGCACCTAGCGAAAATTTCCCAGCAGGCTGGAATCTTGGATCGGATACAGTGGCGGCGATGAAAGGCGCATACGCCGAGGTGCTTGACGGCATGGACGCCGTGGGCGTCGTCTGGCACATGGATAGCGTGACCGCTCGGTTGATTAAGGCCATAGGTTCGCTGCCCGGAAGGCCGACGCCGAGAGCGTGGTGCAAGACGCTCGCCTTCCGACGTCCGCACCGGTACGGGTCGCTATTGCGGACGCTACTCTCCGGCCGCCATGTAGTCTGCGTCGGCAGAGAGGCGACCGCCTGGTCAGCAGTACTGCGCGTCACATGCGATTGCGACGCCATCGCTTGGGCGATGGACTCGAATGCGGCACTGAACGACTTCGCGCGATATCAGCAGGTTGAGGATTGGGTCCGCGAGGAGGCCGAGCCCAACGGAAGCGTGGTTCTCGCGGGTCTCGGGCCATGGGCGGTCGTCCTCTGCGGTCGGCTTCGGCTCGCCGGCAAGCTGGCCCTCGACCTTGGTGCGGGCCTGCGCATCATTCCGAAGCTGGACCCAACATGGACGCTCTGACCATGGCTCGCACAATAGCGCCGCATACGATGATGACAGCGGATGATCGCGTCGCGCTGGTGGCGGCGGCGCGGGCGGCACTCGGAATAGCATCGGCGCGGTGCATTCTTGAGATCGGGACCTATCATGGGGCGTCAACGGTCCTGCTCGCTGCCGTCGCGCGCGAATTCGACGGTGCTTGGGTGCTGGCAATTGATCCGTTTCGGGTCGATCCGGCGGTGCCTCGACACTGGGACTGGCGCTTTCGGGAACCCTACTTTGAGCACTGGGCCGCGCGCGTGCGAGAGCACCAGGCATGGGATGTCGTGCTATGCATCGTGGGGAAGGCCCCCGCCGCCGCGCGCCTCGTGCCAGATGTTGCGCTATGCATGGTAGACGGCGATCATGGAACGGAAGGGATACTGCTCGATCTGAAATCGTACGCGAGCCACGTCGATCCAGGCGGCGCAGTCTACTTGCACGATTATAAGACACACGCCACAATCAGATCTGGGGTCGATCAGTTCCTTTCCGGGATGCCCGCCTGGAAGCTCGTGACCGTCGGCACATCGAAGGCTCCGCCGAATTGTGCTCTGCTCGTGCGTGACGACGGCGTCGCCGCCCAATTTCCTAGGGAACTGGAACGAGCGACGGAATGCGTGGGTGGGAATGCTTGTTGATCTGGCTGAGCGCCACTTCATCACGATAGAGGATCTGCTGGAGCTAATCATTCACGCTCTGCGGGACGGGAAGCCCTTTGGGCTAACCCGCTGGGCAGACTCATCGAACTGGGTGCTGGCGCATGGCGAAGATCCCGTGCCAGTAATGCAGTATCGCGAAGGCTATCTGACGCGCGCGTATTTTCCGGAGTTCAAGGCCGCATTCATGCACGGCGCGCAAACAAGCGACGTGCTCGGCGTGTTCGCAAACGATCTGTGGACAAAGCAGATAATGAATCGGGTTGGGCTTGATGTGGCCGGTAAGAAACTGGTCTTCGCATGGTGCAACAAGCATATCAATAGTCGACGCGAATGGACCGATGAAGTACTCGGCAAACCATGGCGGACAGCATTGATCGGGAATCGAATGCCCGATCTGCAGCCGTGGTTAGCCGAGCGCTTCCCACTTGAGATCGTGGAATGCAATACGGCCACGGACTGGCCCGAGGTCAAGACCGCAATGGATACCCTGCGGCAGTCGCGCCCGCAGCTAGCCATCCTATGCGCTGGCTGGTATACATCCTGTCTAGTCGGTGCAGCGAAGGAGGCCGGGGCTGTTGCGCTCTCGTGTGGACATCTGCCGGACTACTATCTAGGCAATCATTTCCCACCTAATACGGAATTTCCGCCGGGCATCGAAGGCAATGAGCGGCACGCTCTAGCGCACTTCCCTGATTCCGACTGGATCGCGCAGAGCCGTGAGATCCAACTATGAGGCGACTGAATCTAGGCAGCGGTGTTGGTTATGGCGACCCCGCGGACGGCTGGGTGAACGTGGACAAGACGCCGCCGAAAGGCACCGAGCAGATAACAATGGCCTATGATCTCGATGACATGCCATGGCCGTGGCCGGACGATCACTTCGACGAGGCACGCGCGCATCATGTGGCCGAGCACTTGCGCGACAAGCTGGCATTTCTGGAGGAACTTTGGCGCGTGTGTAGTCATGCTGCGCCAGTCCTACTGGCAACGCCGAACTGCATCAACAATGTGAACTACTGGCATGATCCGACGCACCGGCTGCCGTGGCATCCAGGCAATCTGGAATACTTCGCGCCTGGCTATCCCTGGGGCTACTATACGTCAGCCCGATTCGTGACGGTGAGCGTTGCGCACACCCCGGAATTGCTGGAATGGCTACTTGCGACTTACAAGCGTGACGATCCCGAGCTCGCCGCACAGCAGGCGGATTGGCATGAGAGCAATTGGGATGGCAGCCGTGGATGATCTGATACGAATAGCGGTGCCACCAGCCGGCGAACCGCATCAATCCGCCTGGGCACGATGTGCGCCGGAATCCATGAGGCGAGTGCCGGTCGTGCATTTCACGGATGTGCTCAAGGGCGCAGCCGCAGCAGCAAGCCGGAGGCTTCCCTTCTCGCTGATACGCTTGGGCGACACGGAGATCGCGGTGCTCGAACATCCAGAGACGGATATAGATGTGAATGAACCACATGTTGGTTGGCCGCCAGGCTGGCAGATGAACGACCAGACAATTGCGGAACTGGCCAGGCGATACGCGAGCGCGCTTCCAGAGGCAGATGCTGTGGGCATGATTTGGTCTGATTGGGAAACGACGGGGCGCATAGCGCGTGCGGTAGAATCGCGTACAGACGGCAGCATTCGGGCGGTTTGCAGCACGTTAGGTTTCCGGCGACCAGCAGACGAAGGCATTGACGAGCTACATCTGCTGATTCATGGGCGACGAGTTTTATGCATCGGCAGCCAAGCCTGCAAGTGGGGCCGCGCGATTCAATTGCTTGGCGGCAGGTCATGCCCGTGGCCCTATAGTGATGACCCGCGAGTAGAGACGATTCAGGACTATGAACATGTCGTTGCCTGGGCATTGGCCATACGGAGGCGAGACCCAACGGTGGGCATCGCGTTGATAGCGCTCGGGCCTTGGGCGGGGCCATTGTGCCACGAGTTGCAGCGGACGGGCTTGATCGCACTCGACTTGGGCGCCGGCGTGACGAGCTTGCCCGAGGCGCTACCGATATGGCTGCATAGATTGCTGGAGCGTATAGCATGAAGATCATGGTTGCTGGCCTCGTGCATGATCGGCCAGCATGGCCCTGTTGGCTGCGGCACCTGGATGCATTGGAGGCGGGCGAGCACGAACTCCTGCGGCTGCATGTTGTCGATGCGATGTCCTGGGGCTACAGCAATGATGGGGACACGGATTGGTGCCCGATTCCGAAACCGCGGCTGATGGCCTACCTACCGGGCGAGGGCTACCGGCGACAGACGGCGATCGGTCGGAACGCGGAGAAGGATCGGCAGGCGCGGGCGATATTCGGGCGCATGGCGCAGTTGCGGAACGCGATGATCGAAGCTGCGCTGGAGGCCGAAGTCGACGCGCTCGTGAACATCGACAGCGATATTATGGCACCAACGGACCTGATCCTCCGGCTCGCGGAAGCAAACTGTCCCTGGGTGTCGGCCATCGTGCAGAACAACCCGAGCAATCCGAGGCAGTGCAACATTCTGGCACTCTATCCGAGCCGCACCGAGAAGGCCGCGATCGTGCATGTGCGGCCTCGGCCAGATGGTGGTAACATCGCCACCCACTGGCCAAGCCGAGAGACATACGGCCTAACGGAGCGCCCCACCCTAGTCGTCGGTGCCGCCTGCTGGTATTCGGCCAACATGCTGCGGGCGGGCGTCAGGTTCAAGAGCCACCTGCTGCAGGAAGACGTGGGATTCGGCCTCTCGGCGCGGCGGCGTGGTTATGATGGCCGTTACATCGGCCTGCGTTGCGAGCATCTCATGAGGGCGGAAGACCTGGCGAGGCACAGGCGGGAATGCGAGCTTTGCCGGTCAGTCTAAACCAGAAAGTAGAGGGCGAACCAAATGACCGATGTATTCTACGAGGTAGTTATCGACCAGCGGGGTTACGATGGATCCATCTCTCCAATGACGTATGCGATTTGCACGACGCTAGAGCACGCACGACGGGTAATCCAAACCCATATAGGAGCCCTGACCGCTGATGCAGATTTCGGCGACGGCATTCGCATTTTTCGATGGCGAGCGAACGGAGAGCGGGAGCCATCAGAATCGAATCCGACGATTGTGGCTGAGGCGCGTTGGGCGATCGGGAGGAAATCGGGCGGAGGTGCGGTGCGAGCGTTACTGGAGGACACACTCGGTCTAGCAAATGTTTGGTAAACGGATAAATGCTTCTGGGAATCTCGCCAGGCACAGGCGGAAATGTCCTCTATGCGCCAGCCTAGGAGCATAAGCGATGTCACTGGAGGCGAGCCAGAGGACGCACGAATCGTCCTGCTCAAATGCGGGCGTTGCGGGCGACTGATGGTAAAAGCATTCGGAAACCTGAAATCCTGTGCCCTACGCAGCCGATGCAAGAGCTGCGGTGCGATGGTCATGTGGTCGTTCAACCGCACCGGTGGCATGGCGGAATGGCCAGAAACGATATTCAGGGGTATTGACAAAGATGTTGAGGGTAAAGTAGAATAGACGCAAAGAGCTGAACACACGCGCCCATGTGGCCCTAGTGGCCCAACGGTGAGAGTGGCCCAAGTGGCCCGGCGGCACAAGCCGCGCGGGCCGCTTTTCTTTTTGCCCGCGAGACCAACAGTCTGGAGGTGATCGCCAATGGCCGTCCAGGTGAAGGAGTTGACCGACGTCGAGGTCCTAGAGCGGAGCCTGGTCGGCAAGCCAGCCAACCGACGCAAGTTCATCTGTTTCAAGTCTGAGGAAGGAGAACCACCTGTGGCCGAAGAGCAACAGTGGGACGAAGGCGCGCAGGAGCATCTCGATGACGGGCTCAACACGCCGGTAGACGGCGAAGACGACATCATCGAGAAGGCCGCATCCGCGAAGGGCAAGAACAGCATTCGCGGCGCGCTACGGCTGCTCAATAGCGTCCGCGACGAAGTCCCCGAAGAGATCTTCAAAGCGCTCGCCGCCGCAGCCGGTTTCAGCTATGAGGCTCCTCCCAAGAAAAAGGACGCATCTGACGAACCGCCGGAGGAGCGCTCAGAGCGCAAGGAACCGACCCCTGCCGCAAAGCCCGAAGCCGCGTCAAGCGACAAGGGCGACGGCAAGGACGGCGAGCCAATCCCCGATATGGTGATGGCGGTCGCCAAGGGCGCTGACACGCCCGAGCGCGGCACTGCCATCCTGGCGGC
>Ga0111171_1032_pt1 | contig 12594 bp, 13 predicted proteins | sample DeeMarSWOR324_28_FD_80232 | JGI IMG/M metagenome (GOLD analysis project Ga0111171, IMG submission 80232) | Acidithiobacillales bacterium SM23_46 | reverse complement strand
GAGAGCAAGGTCGATTCCTGGCCCCCATGATGACTTGATGTCGAGGTAAAAACCGCGGCTGGTTTGCCAACCAGATTGCCTGAGATCCACAGCACCGAGGTGGTTTCAAGAAAGTGTTTGACTGGCGAAGCCATGTTGCCGAAGTAGGCGGGACTGCCGAGCGCGAGACCCGCGCATTCGCGCAGATCGTCCAGTGTTGCATAGGGATCACCGCCGGTCGGTACGGCCGGACTCACGGCGTCGTTTTCGGGCGATACCATGGGAACGGTGCGCAGGCGCGCCTGCATGGGTGGTACTTTGCCAACGCCGCGCGCGACGTGCCGTGCCATGTCAGCAACGGCGCCATGGCGGCTGTAGTAAAGAACAAGAATCTCGGACATTGCCCTAGAGTATCTTGATAACGCTCCCGGGTGGTCGGCCCAGGGCGGCCTTGCGGCCCTTCACGACAATCGGTCGCTCGATCAGCTTTGGGAAGCGTGCGAGTGCTTGAATAACGTCAGCGTCGGTGCAGGACGGATTGTCGAGTCCGGCCTGTTTGAACTCCGGCTCCTTGCTGCGCACCAACTTGCGCGGCGCGATGCCGAGTAGGCGTATCAGTTCGCGCAAGCTAGCTTCACTCGGGGGTCCTTCAGATACTCGATGACTGCAGGCCGGATCCCGCGGGACTCAAGAATTCTCAGCGTCTCCCGGGACTTGGCGCAACGGGGATTGTGGTAGATCGTCACAGACATACGTTTGGCATGACAGGACGGCACGATTGCAAGTGTCTGTATCACGGGGCATTGTATCGGGCCGTCCTTGACAGCCCAACAACCGCGGTGCTAGTTTTCTGGAGGAATTCAGCACTGATCTGCCCCCCGCTGCCCATTCGGAGAATGAGACAATGAATAACGTTGGAAAGACACTGCTACTTGCCCTGATCGGAATCGCTTTCGTTGGATGCGCGAGCACCGAGCCGGCCAAGGAGACCAAGGAAGAAACCAAGGCCGCGGAAGTGAAGCCGGCGCCGGCTCCAGCCGCGCCCGCCCGCAAGGCTGACGATACCTATAATGTGGTGCGCGGTGATCACCTCTGGGGTATCTCCTCCAAGCCGATGATCTATGGCAACCCGTACCAGTGGCCGCTGATCTATAAGGCCAATCGTAACCAGATTGCGGACGCTGACCTGATCAAGCCTGGCCAGGTGTTCACCATCGATCGCAACGCATCCCAGGGTGACGTCGACGCCGCCATCCACCATGCCAAGACCCGTGGCGAGTGGAAGCTTGGCGTGACAGAAGAGTCAGACAAGCGTTACCTCGCTCAGTAACGACACTCTTGTTGAGAGACAGGAAAAAGGGCCCGCGAGGGCCCTTTTTCATTGGGAGCTGAATCGGTGCGTTTCTCCAGAGCCATGTCCCGTCTGGGCCGCCTCTCGCGTCTCACCGGCCGACGGTTCTCCGAGGATCGCTGCTCACGCGTGGCCGGCGCGCTCTCTTATGCGACGCTGTTTGCGCTGGTGCCGCTCTCGGCGGTGCTGGTTGCCATGGTGTCGGTATTCCCCGTCTTTCGTGGACTGATCGATCGCGTGCAGGCGTTCGCGTACGCGAACCTTGTACCCGCCACTGGCGAGGTAGTGAGTCGCTATCTCACACAGTTTTCCCAGAATGCCGGAAAGCTCACGGTGTGGGGCCTGTTATTCGTGTTCCTCGCGGCGCTCATGGTGCTGGCGACCATTGAGCGGACGTTTAACGATATCTGGCACGTGCGCAACACCCGCAAGCGCGTGCATCGGATTCTGGCGTACTGGGCCACTATCACTGCCGGACCGATCCTGATTGGCGTGAGCCTGTATGTGACGTCTTATGTAGTGTCGTTGCCGTTGATCGCACGCAGCGAGATGCTTGGCGGCGTCCGAACGCTGCTGATCTACGGGCTAGCTCCTGCAGCGGAGTGGTTGGCGTTCGTGCTGCTGTACACGGTCGTACCCAATTACCCGGTCCGCGCACGCGATGCAGCGACCGGCGCGGCCATCGCAATGGTGCTCTTCGAGATTGCCAAGCGCGGTTTCGCCTTGTTCGTTGTGTCGTTTCCGACCTACCGTTTGCTGTACGGCGCCATGGCCGCGCTGCCGATCTTCCTGTTGTGGTTATACATCTCCTGGGTCGTGATTCTGCTCGGCGCGGTGGTGACCGCGGTGTTGCCGCAGTGGCGGGGCAGCACGGTGTCCGAAACGTCCTCCGGTTGGGACGGGATGCGCGAGAAGCTGCGCGCGGTGCGCGCGCGCAAGCGCCGACGGCACTGACGGCGGCTACATAGCGTCCATCGAGAACTGGAAGCGCTCGAACGAGTGCGAGATTTCGTCCGGCTTGGTGATGCGAACGCGATACAGCCGGAAACCGTTATCGAGATAGAAGACGCGGTCCGCCTTGTAGATGCCGCGCGTCGTTACGAGCGAGGCGGCCTGCTTGAGCCCGGGTATTTCCGGAAGCAGCAGCGCCGGCAGGAAATCGCTTTCCTTGCCCTCGTCGGTGACGACCTTGACCACCACGGCTTGGGCGGACGCAGCGATCCACTGCACACCGAATTCCAGGCTCGAAGAGCTCGGGCTCTTTACCCAGCGGATCACGCCAATGCGCCATACCCTGTCGCCCGCCGGTCGCACCGCGGCGATCTCGCCGACCCGAACGCGTGCCACGATGTGCCCTTTCTTGCCGAGCGCAAGGCCGCCGGCGCTCTCGTCCATCACGTCCCAGCTGCTGAATTCGAGATCCGGTACGTGAACGTCCTGGCGACGGTGGTTTGTGGCGCTGATCTGGCCGCGTTGTGGATTGGGACCGACGAAGGTGGAGCTCACGACGAAAGCGGCGCCACCGTTGATCCAGTAGTTGACGGCGTTCAGTCCAAGTGCGACCTCCACCTTCGTGGTCCCGGCGCGCGTGCTACGACGAAAGTTGCGCTTGGGGTGGTGACCGAATGACTGGATCAGGCGGACGAGGAGATTCTGTGCCTCGTCGGATGCGGCAAAGAAATCCTTGCTCAGACCGTCGGCCGGAATCTCCTGCGCGTTTTGCAGTGCGGTGAGGTGCGAGTGAATGCGACGCGCGAGCTCGACGGTATTTAGTAGCCGATAGTGCTCCGGTCGCTCGAGTTCGGCGTCAGCCGTGTAGATGATTCCGGAGCGGTCGACTTGCTGGTCGATCAGGAACTGGCATGCCGGATCAAACTGTTCAGTGGGCGGCAGTACTTTTGCGAGTCCTGCCCAGCGATCAAGGTACTGTTGGATACGCCCGATCATCATGACGGGCAGGTGATAGGGATCGCTCAAATCAAGCAGCAGGGCCTGCTTGTAGGCGTGCGAGACACTGGTCTCGGGCAATGCGCGGATCTCGGGATCGCCAAGAAGTAGATCCTTGGTGCCGAGCGTCTCGCTGTGCCGGTACAGTGCATGGATCTCCTGCCAGGTGCCAAGCGGATAGGGAGAGTAGCCCTGATAGGAAACGAGCAAGGCGCCCGTCAGGTGGCGCAGCGCCCGTTGGGTAGCGAGCGCCGCCTTGCCGCGAAAGCGTTCCTGCTCGCGCGCCCGTTCTGGCAACTCGGCGTCGATAAGGTAGCGCTTGTAGCCGATTGCCATCTCAAGATGAAACTGGCGGCATTGTTCCGCAATGGTCTTTTGCTTCTCGGCTAGCGGCAGCGGCGGGCCTACGAACTGCTTTTCGAGTTCGGTAGTAATCTGGCGAATGGGATAGCGCAGCATCTCGAGCAACTCGAGGCGCGTGGCCGGCTCGATGGCGATGCGGTTGTAGATCGAGAGCGTCGAAAAGAGCTTGCGGCCAGTCTCCGCGGTATTGAGTAGCGGTAGATCAGCGAGTGACTGCTTGACCTTTTCCGGGCGCAGCTCGACTTCGGTCAGAACGCGCGTGGAGAAGGGTGGGACGGAAACAGGGATTTCCACTGGCGCGGCATTGGAGTTCGGTCGAATGAATTGTATCGGTCACTAGGGGGGCATACAATTTTCCCCGCCCTCCGGTGACTGATCTTTGACGGCCATGCCGGCACCCGCTAGGTGGACGACAACCGCTGTTTTTTGTTGGTGTGCGCTGCTGTTATGGCACGGATTCGGTGCCGTTCGATTCGGCGGCGATTCCTCCGTGGTGTTTCGCGCGGTATACGGTTTCGGCTACTTCATCTTCGGGGCGGTCGTTCTCGGCGTCATTGCCCGGCTATGGCCGCAGATGGGCGCACCGCTGTGGAGACCCCTCATGCTTGCGTCAACCGCCGGGCTCGCGCTCCTACAGGTGTGGCTCGTCCATGTCAGCCGCGCGGTGCCGCTGAGCCTGGATACCTGGATGGCGGCGCTGCTCGGGATTGCCATTGCCGCGATTGCGCCGCGGCTATTTCCGTCGGCATGGGTACGGTACTGGCTGGCGATGGAGCGTAGTACGCGCGGAAAGTGAAATGTTTTCCCCATCCGCAACGTCTAAGCTCGTGACGGTCTGAGGTGTTTCCCGCAGTGCGCGAGGCACCAATTGACGCGCTTGCGCCCAATGGTACAGTCGCGCGCCGCGGCGGGAATCTTGTCTTCGGCCCAGGCTCTAAAGGGACAGCGAGGATGCGCGGTCCAAAGCGGTGAAAGGCAGTGCCTATTATATGGAGGCTTAGCGTGGTCAAGATGCTTGCGCGGTTGGTTGCGGTGTTGATGCTTGTTCCGGCAGTTTCGCTGGCGGCGCCGGACATGGTGCTGAAGGACATCGATGGCAAGAGCCGCAACGTTAACGAGTTTATCGGCAAGGGCCAATGGACGGTCGTCGCGATCTGGTCGGTCGACTGTCCAATCTGCCGACGCGAGCTCTATCAGATGGCCTTTCTGCATGACGCCAACCGCAAGAAGGATGCCACCGTGCTGGGTATCTCCATCGACGGGATGGACGACCTCAAACGGGTGGTGGAATTCATCGATGAACACGCGTTGTCTTTCCCCAATCTGATCGGCAGTGCGAAGGACGCGGCGGAGCTCGGCACAGGCCGTTTGTTTGGCACACCGACCTATTACATCTTTTCTCCCGATGGTCGTCTGCTCGGGCAACGCGTCGGCGCGCAATCGCAGGAGCAGATCGAAGACCTGATCGGGCAGCTCAAGCGCAGCAGCGGTGGATAGCGCTTTCCTTGCCGTGGGCTCCCCGATGCTACGCCGGTTGCTCGCCGTGTTGCTATTCGTCAGCGCCTGTCTTGCTGTCGCAAGGGCCGAGCCGATTGCGCCGCGCGATGCGATGACGCATTTCTTCGACCAGAGCTTCTTCGATCTCAGGGAAGAGGCGGCGATGGCGAAAAATGAAGGTAAGCAGGCTATCTTTGTCATGTTCGCCGACGAGGAATGTCCCTGGTGCCACAAGATGAAGACCACCGTGATGAACCAGGTGCGCGTGCAGGAGTACTATCACCAGCACTTTCGAATTCTGCATATCGATACGCGTGGCGATCAATCGATAACCAACTTCGATGGCAAGGAGATGACGCAGAAGGACTTCGCGTTCAAGGTTCATCGGGTACGCGCCACACCGGTCTTTATATTTTTTGACGCCCAGGGCAAGGTCCTCTATCGCCATACCGGCGTCACCCGCGACCCAGAGGAATTCCTGTGGCTTGCCGAGTTCGTGGTGAGTGGCGCGCACGCCAAGGGAAATTTCAGCGTCTATAAGCGCGAGCGCCGCGCCGTCCAGACACGCTAATTCCCTGACGGGAAGCGGGCACCGGTTCCGCGATTTACGGCATAATGGCGCGCATGCGTAGCAGGGGCCGGAAGCGGAGTCGTGTGGCTCGGTTTGGGGCTACGGCGCTCGTCCTGGCGGCGATGGTATCCACGCCTTTTGCGGCGGAAAAAGGCTCGCCCGATGGCGCGCCATTGCCGAATCCGCTCACGCTTGGGCAGGCGCTCGCTCTCGCCGACGAAGCTCATCCCGATCTCGCACTTGCGCAGGCCAACGTGTTGCAGGCGCGCTCGCGCCGACGCGAAGCGCAGGCTCGCACAGGCACACAAATCTTCGGAGACCTGACGCCACAGGTGACCGTCCCGTCCGAGCCGTTTCCCGGTGAGAGCGGTTGGGTCAACGATTCACGCGCGCGGCTGTTTCTCAATCAGCCCCTCTATGACTTCGGCCGCTCGGCGGCGCTCGAGCGTGCCGCCGATGCCGAGGTCGATGCGCGCGAGCAGATGGTGCTCGATGCGCAACAGCTTCGCCGGCTCGAGATCATGGGTCGGTTCTTCGACGTGCTGCTTGCGGATTTGCGCTACGGCGCCGACAACGAGGACATGGCACGCAAGTACGTTGAGTTCGATCGGTTGCGCGAACGTGCCAGTCTCGGCCAGGTCTCGGAGGTCGATCTGCTCGCCGCCGAGAATCGCTATCGCGAAGCGCTGATCGTCCGGACCGACAGCGAAAAGCGCAAGACTGCCACGCGCCAGCAACTGGCCGTGGCGCTGAATCGCCCCGCGGAACTTCCGGGAGAGCTGGTGCGACCGATGCTTGCGAATCTCGATCGCGAGATCCCTGATCATCAACTGCTCTATCAGCAGGCCAGCGCGGTCAATCCGCAGCTGCAATCGCTTCGTGCGGAAGTGGCGGCGGGGCGCTCGGCCTATGAGAGCGAGCGGGCACGGCGATACCCGATTCTGTCTGGCGAACTCGAGGCCGCAGCCTATGAACGCGGCACGCCTACCCGGGATCAGTATCGCGCGACGCTTAACCTGCGCGTACCGCTCTACGATGGTGGCCAGACCGACGCGGCATTGCAGCGCGCGGCCGCCGAGGTCGTGGCACGAGAGGCGCGACTCGCCAAGGGCGAGCAAGCGCTTCGGCAGCAGGCGCTGGACCTCGTGCAGGAACTCGAGGCACTCAAGGTGCGTCGCGTCGCCGCGCGTCAGCGCATGCAGTATCGTGATCTCTATCTGGAGCGCTCGCGTGCGCTTTATGAGCTCGAGGTACGTACGGACCTGGGCGATGCCATGACGCAGTTGAGTGATGCCCAATGGCAGGAGGCGCGCGCCGACTTCCAGATGGCGCTCGCCTGGGCGCGGCTTGACGCGTTGCTCGGACGATTGGTGCAATCGCAAACGGAGACCAACAAGCCATGATGCCAAGAGTGATTGCGGTCGTTATGTTGGTACTGATGTCAGTAACGGCACAGGCCGCGGGTTTTGAGGCGCGCGTGACGTTCGCGCGAAAAACCGAGCTCGGCTTTGCCGTCTCCGGTGTGGTGCAGCGTGTCGACGTTGCGCCCGGGTCACAGGTCAAGAAGGGCCAGTCGTTGCTGGCCTTGGAGGACACACCCTTCAAGGCAGAAGTCGATCAGGCAGCCGCCGAGGTGGCGCGCCGCAACGCCGATCAAGCCGAGGCTGCCCGGGACTACAAGCAGGCCAAGGAGTTGTTTGACCGTACTGTGCTATCGGTGGTTGAGCTCGAGAACGCGAAGCTCAAGGCGCAGCGCGCCGACGCCGCGCTTCGCGAGGCGAGGGCGCGGCTCGCCGCGGCGCGCTACGCGCTTGAGCGCAGCGCGATCAACGCGCCCTTCGACGCCGTGGTGCTCGAGGTGCGCGTACAGCCCGGCCAGTCAATGGTGAGCCGTCTTGAGGCCAAGCCCGCGATCGTCCTGGCGGCGCTGGGCGAGTACCTGGCACGCGGTAGCGTGTCGGGATCCCGAATCGAAGGGTTGCAGGTTGGCCAGGCGGCGAGCGTGTTGGTAGGTGGCAACCGCTACAGTGGGCGGGTGCACTCATTTGGTCTGGAGCCGCAAGCCCCGGGCGGCAGCGAACACGATATTTCAGTGGTTTTCTCTTCCGGCGCGGCGGTGCTGCGCGCGGGGCAGAGCGCGAGTGTCGAACTCCAACGCTGAAGGCGATGCGTAACTGTCGCCACTACCTGGTTGGCGGGCGAGTTCAGGGGGTGTTCTACCGTGCAACCACCGAGGAGACGGCACGTCGACTCGGACTTTCGGGGTGGGTGCGCAATCTGTCCGATGGCCGGGTGGAGCTTGTTGCTTGCGGTGAGCCCAAGAAACTCGCGGAGCTGGAGGCGTGGCTCTGGGAGGGACCGGCAGGTGCGCGTGTCGAGCAGGTCACCGCAGCCGATCTCGAGAGATCGCTTGACCTCACGGACTTCAGAATTCGCTACTGACTACTGTCGGTACCAGCGGGTCTTGAGCAGCCGGTCGACCTTGACGGTATACGCGGACTCGCGCGTACCGTTGTAGCGGCGCAACGCGAGGTTGAGATTGCCCTTTTCCTTGTCGAGATAGTGCTTGAGGATAGTGCAGCCGTAGCGCAGGTTGGTCTGCATGCGGAACAGGCTGTCACCCGGTCGGCCGATTTCCTTGAGCCAGAAAGGCATCACCTGCATCAGGCCACGTGCACCGACCGGAGAAATCGCGTAGGGGTCGAAGGCGCTTTCGATATCGATCACTGCGAGCACGAGTTCCGGCGACAGGCCGGCGCGTGTGGCCTCGTAGTGGGCATGGCGCAGGAGTTCGAGCCGGAAATTGGCATCCGGTACGCGCCTCTCAAGGCGGCGCGACATGTCGAGCAACCAGACTTCGGCATCGTAGCGGTTCGGGAAGGAATCGGTTTCGTTCACCGCCTTGATGAGTGATGCCCGCAGTGCCGCATCGACTGGCTGTGGCGACTCGGCCAGCGCGGGCAGGCCCGCAAGCATCGTGGCGGTGAGTCCGGCAAACAGCAATGGCAATTTTGCAGCGTGGCGCATGGTGATCTGGCTGAGGAGAGAACAGCGCTTTCCCTTCCGAAAACTAGGCGAGATCGGTGTTGTGTGCAAGCGGGCGTCTTCCGCCAGCCGGGTACCCGACCCCTATAATGGCCTTGAAGCCGCGGGTGGGCAGCCCCAACAACTTATCGTCAGACACGTTACCAATTGAAACCATGGTTCAAGTTTCCACTCAATCGCCCGGCTCCGGTCAGGTCGCACCTGGACCAGACGCCTGGCTGAATCAGCTTGGCGCGGGACGCAATCCCGCCGAGCGGGAAGTGCTTGCACGCGCCATCGCACTCGCCGAGCGGGCACATCATGGCCAGACTCGCGCCTCGGGTGAGCCCTATCTCAGCCACTCACTTGCCGTGGCACACATCCTGGTTGACCTCAATCTCGACCATGAAACGGTTGCCGCTGCCATTTTGCACGACGTAGTAGAAGACTGCGGAATCGAACTCGAAGAGATTGAAACGCAATTCGGCGCTCGCATCGCCGGGTTGGTCGATGGTGTCACCAAGATGAAGGTGATCCAGGAGTTCCAGCCCGGTGCGGGCGTCTCGCGCAAGGAGCATGCCCAGGCGGAAAGTCTGCGCAAGATGCTGCTCGCCATGGCAGAGGACGTGCGGGTAGTGCTCATCAAGCTTGCTGATCGCCTGCACAACATGCGCACGCTCGCGGCGCTCTCCGAAGACAAGCAGCGACGCATCGCGCGCGAGACGATGGATATCTTCGCGCCGCTCGCCAATCGCCTCGGCATCTGGCAGATGAAGTGGGAGCTCGAGGACCTGGCATTTCGCTATCTTGAGCCCGCAACCTACCGGGAAATCGCCGGGTACCTCGCGGAACGGCGTGTCGACCGGGAAGCCTATATTGAGCAGTTCATGGTGTTGCTGCGAGCGGAGCTGGCCAAGGCCAACATCAAGGCCGAAGTATCAGGCCGCGCCAAACATATCTACAGTATCTGGCGCAAGATGAGCCGCAAGCAAAGGGATTTCGAGCAAATATTTGATGTGCGCGCGGTGCGCGTGCTGGTGGACAGCGTGCGCGACTGCTACGGCGCACTGGGCATCGTGCATTCCCTGTGGCAGCACGTGCCGGGTGAATTCGATGACTACATCGCCACGCCGAAGGAAAACAACTATCGGTCGATTCACACCGCCGTGGTGGGTCCGGAAGGCAAGACGGTGGAGGTACAGATTCGCACTCACGACATGCACAATGAATCGGAGCTTGGCGTGGCCGCGCACTGGCGCTACAAGGAAGGGGCCAAGGGCGAGAAGGGCTTTGACGAGAAGATTGCCTGGCTGCGCAGCCTGCTGGAATGGAAAGACGAGGTTGCAGAAGCGACCGATTTCGTCGACCAGTTCAAGTCCGAGGTGTTCAGCGAGCGCATTTATGTTTTTACACCCAAGGGCAACATCGTCGACCTGCCGGCCGGTGCGACGCCGCTCGACTTTGCCTATCACATCCATACCAACGTCGGGCATCGCTGCCGTGGCGCCAAGGTCAACGGCCAGATGGTGCCGCTCACTTACTCGCTCAAGACAGGCGATCGCGTTGAGGTGTTAACCGTGAAGGAAGGCGGGCCATCGCGTGACTGGCTTTCTCCGCACCTCGGTTACCTGCAGACGTCCAAAGCGCGCCAGAAGGTAAGTCAGTGGTTGCGCCTGCAGAACCTCGACGCCAGCATCGCACAGGGAAGGGGAGTCTTGGACCGCGAGTTTCATCGTCTCGGGCTCGCGGATATCAACTACGAAAAGCTGGCTGCCCGCTTCGAGCAGCAGAATGTCGACGCATTTCTCGCCGCGATCGGCCGGGGTGACATCAAGCCCGCACAGCTCGTGAATGCCGTGCAGGAGCTCGTTGAACCTGCCACGCGCGAAGAGCGTCCCGCCATTGTCACGCGCGCGCCCATTGAGCCGCGCCGTCCGATGGGGGTAAGCATTCAGGGGGTTGGGAACCTGCTCACGCGTATGGCGCGCTGCTGCAATCCGCTGCCTGGCGACGCCATCGTTGGCTTTATCACACGCGGCCAGGGGATCACCGTACACCGGCGCGACTGCCCCAACGCGCTGCGTCACCAGGGCGAGCACGGCGAGCGCATGATCGAGGTCAGTTGGGGTGGCGAGGAGGGGGCCACCTATCCGGTGCAGGTCGAGGTGATTGCCTACGATCGATCCGGACTGCTGCGCGACATTTCGGCCCTGCTCGCCAATGAGAAGGTGAACGTCATCGCGGTTAGCACGGCGACCGACAAGCAGCAGCATGTCGCTCACATGATCTTTACACTCGAGATTCCCAATATTGATGCCTTGGCGCGGGTCCTGGCGCTGATTGACCAGATTCCTAACGTCACCGACGTCCGTCGCCGGATCCAGTAGATGCCGTGAAACGCCGGGGATGCCGGGCCGCCGCCGCTCGTGACTGTCGGCGCGAGGCGGGCGCCTAGAAACCGAACAGCACTCCGAGCTCGCCGTAGGTATCGGAGCACGGTAGCGTGGCCGGGGTGTTGGAACAATCGCGCAGCGATTCATATACCGCGCCGATTCTGAAATACACGCCTTGCGCCATGCGAACGTTTACGCCAGCACGGGCGCCGTAGGTGTCGAAATCCTGATAGTTCTCCACCCAGATACGGCGGTAGAAAGCCCCCACATAGGGTCGCACCGGACCGCCGATTGGAAACACATAGCCGATCTCGGGACTGGCTTTGTAGGTGACGGGGTCAATACCCTGGCGAGTCTCTCCCGAGACTCCGAGCCACAGTCCATTCACCAGGTAGTAACTGAGGCCCGCACCGAAGGTGTAGTAGCTCTCCGATCCCGCCGTGCCGCCTCCGAGGTAGACACTGACGCCCATGCGCCCTTTCGCGAATGGGTCGCTCTCCGCGGACGACGCTTCCATGGTGGCGGTCCCCATTGCTAGCAGTGCGAGTATTGGCACGAAACGCCTCAAGTTCATCGCCAGCTCCTTGTTGGATGTCGTGACCGGGCCGATCAGGTCCGCATCATTCAGTGCGCGTGACCGAGCACGCGAGTCACTTCCGAGACGACCTGATCGAGCGCAATATCGCGTGGCTCCTTGTCGCGTCGACCCTTGTATTCGGCCGCGCCCCTGGCGAGCCCTTTCTCGCCCAGCACCAGGCGATGCGGAATACCGATCAGGTCGAGATCCGCAAAGATCACGCCGGGTCGCTCGTTACGATCGTCGAACAGCACCTCGACGCCGGCCTGCATGAGCGTTGCATAGAGTTTGTCCGCAGCGTCGCGAACCGCCTCGGACTTGTGGTACCCGATCGGGACCAGCGCGACGCCAAATGGCGCGATGGCAGTAGGCCAGACAATTCCGTTCGGGTCGTAGTTCTGCTCGATCGCGGCGGCCACGACCCGTGACACACCGATGCCGTAGCAGCCCATCGGCATTACGACATTGCGCCCGGTTTCGTCGAGCACGGTAGCCTGCAGGGCCTCGCTGTATTTGGTGCCGAGCTGAAAGATGTGGCCGACTTCGATGCCGCGGCGAATCGCGAGCGTTCCGGTGCAGGCGCCATCCCTTGCGGGACAGGGATCGCCGTCAACGACGTTGCGGATATCGGCAATGATTGGCTCGGCCGCATCCCGCCCCCAGTTGGCGTTCACGAGATGCTTGCCGTTCAGGTTGGCGCCGCACACGAAGTCGGACAGTCGGGCGGCCGACTCATCAGCAATGATGGTGATCTTGAGCCCGACCGGGCCGATCGAGCCGGGTTCGCAGCCGGCGGCGAGCTCGACTTCGCCCGGCGTCACGAATTCCAGTGGCTTGGCGAGTTGCGGGAGTTTTTCGGCTTTGATCACGTTCAGTTCGTGATCACCGCGCA
>Ga0111171_1129_pt1 | contig 12660 bp, 9 predicted proteins | sample DeeMarSWOR324_28_FD_80232 | JGI IMG/M metagenome (GOLD analysis project Ga0111171, IMG submission 80232) | Acidithiobacillales bacterium SM23_46 | reverse complement strand
CTGCTCGCCGTCGACAGCAATGGCGAGCGCACCATCGGCGAATACACGTTCCATCACACGCCGGGCGCGTGACCGGGACCATAGTGGTGAAAGATGGTCAGGGGAACGCAAGACCCGGGTCCGACAGGAATCACCGCTTGTATTGGAAAGAATCCCTCTCTGACACGGAGTATCGTGTTGCAGGTTCCCGGGAAAAATTAACTAAAAGAAAATCTCGTGGGAAAATCTGATTCAATGCCGTTTGCTCATTCCGCCCTACGAGGACTTACCTGCTTGTTGTTGTGCGGCAATCTGGCAAGTTGCGCCAGCCTGCCGGCAACTCCGTCCGAGCCAGCACGGGAGAATTGGGGTGCCCTGGTCGTCGCGCCCGCACGTTTTCCTCCTCAATCCAATATTCGCAGCTTCGCGGTAGGCAAAGGTGCGGGCGCCGCGAAGGGCGCGGCGCTTGGCTCGGCGGCGGGTGTCGCTGCCGCAGGAGCATTTGCCGTGACCGGTGGCCCATTTGCGGTCGTTCTCGCCCCCTATCTGGCGGTGGTCATGGCAACAGGCCTCGGGGCAGCGGGTGCTCATGGCGGCAGTCAGGCGGCGTTATCCGAACAGGATGTCGCCGCGATCGAAGCGCTCGTCCAGAACAACCTCACGCTATTGCAGATTCCCGGCACATTGGCGCGGGCCATCGTCGATACAGCGGAACAGGACGCCGGCCGTCGCCTGCCAATTGTTGCCACGGCCGGACCGGCAGCGCCAGAGCAGAACCCGGATTACCGGGCGCTCGCGCAGCAGGGGGCAGGGAGTGTGCTAGAGGTCGTCGTGAACGACGTGGGGTTCACCAAAGACAAACAGCTGAGCTTCTATATGGTGGCGAATATCCGCGTCACGCGCGTCAGCAATGGCGATCGGTTATTCGAACGAGAGCTTGTCTATCAGAGCGATGAATACGATAGCCACCTGTGGGGCAAGGACAACGCGGCATTGTTCCAGACGGAATTTCAGCGCGCCTATGCCAGCCTCGGCGAGAGCGCGGTGGAACAAGTCTTCCTCCTGACGGCATTACCGTTGGAAAGCCGGGCCAAGGCCAGCGGCGACGCAGACCTGAAGGATCTCCTGGGTGGCAGGGATGCCTGCGGTCTGGCCTGGATCAGTCCGGCGCATGATTACCGACCGAGTATCAGCGACAAGACCCACGTCACCTGGAACCGCTTCCCGGTTGTGGACAGTCGCCAACCCACGCTGGCGTGGGAGGCCTTTCCGCGCGCCAACGACGGGCGCGCGGATGCCAGGGAAATCTTGTCCGGCATCAGCAACATTCGCCATGACCTGCGCGTGTGGGAGGTGTTGACCGATGCGCCGCCCAGGCTCACATACGAACGCCATGGCCTGTCTGTGCCATCGCACACGCTGGAGCAGCCACTATCACCGGGTACGCGCTATTTCTGGAGTGCACGGGCGCGCTTCGATCTGGGCGGACGGGCGCACAGCACGAAATGGGCATATTTCCGAACGCCGAACTATGTGACACGAGGCAAGGTGAAGCCGCAGCCTTCGCCCGCGGTAGTAATACAGGCGGGTATTGCCGGCCAAGCGGTGCGGGACGTCTGCGGGTATTGCCGGCCAAGCGGTGCGGGACGTCTGTACCCTCGACTTCATCCCTACCAGCAACTACTACCGTTTCAAGACTCCCTAGAAAGCTGCAAAACCCGGGTGAGAGAGGATTTCTCTCCAATATTCCGCTGCTGATAGTATTCCCGTGTCATCCGCCGCCATCGAAGTAGGCGGCCACCCCAGTCTGTCGAGAACACAGGAGGCGTCATGGAGGAATCAAACCTCGAGCGTCGCCAGTTCCTCAAGCTGACCGCCGCTGCAGGCGGCGGGCTGCTCATCGGTTTTCACCTGCCGAGTCTCGCCGCAAGCCGCGACGGCTATCATCTCGGTGGCAATCACTTCAGACTTCCGAGCTGGGGCAAGGCAGCATGACCGCGATCCCGATGTTGCTCGCCGAAGAGCTGGAGGCCGACTGGGCCAAGGTCAAGGTCGCGCCGGCACCGGTGAATGCCGACTTCAACAACCCGCTCTCCAAGAAGCAGTCGACCGGCGGCAGCACGGCAGTTCGGGGCTACTGGAAATCGTTGCCGCATGTCGGCGCAAGCACGCGCGAGTTGTTGATCGCAGCGGCGGCCAAGACCTGGGGCGTAGCAGCCAGCGAGTGCCACGCACGCAACAGCGAGGTGATTCACGCCGCCAGCGGTCGGCGGCTGCGCTATGGTGCGCCGCCAGCGGTCGGCGGCTGCGCTATGGTGCGCTGCTCGATGCTGCCGCCAAACTCACGCCGCCGGACGAAGTGCGTCTCAAAGACCCCAAGGACTTTCGCCTAATCGGCACGTCGCCGGCGCGTCTCGATACGCCCGCCAAGGTGAACGGTAGCGCGGTATTCGGCAGCGACGTGCGCCGGCCCGGCATGTTTACCGCGGTGGTGGCGCGTTGCCCGGTGTTCGGCGGCAAACCGAAGAAGTACAACGCCGCCGCGGCACGCGCGGTGCCAGGTGTGCATCAGGTGGTCGCGATTGATTCAGGCATCGCGGTCGTCGCGAAAAATTTCTGGTCCGCGCAGCGCGGGCGCGCGGCGTTGGCTATCCAGTGGGATGCCGGATCGTTGGCCAAGCTCGATAGTGCCGTGATCCAGACCCGGTTGCGCGCCGCGGTGCGGCGCCGCGGTAAGGCGGAGCGCGACGATGGCGACATCGACCGGGCGCTCGCCGGCGCCACTCGCGTTGTCGAGGCGCTGTACGAGACGCCGTATCTGGCACACGCCTGCATGGAGCCGATGAACTGCACGGCGCATGTGCGCCGCGATGGTTGCGATGTCTGGGTGCCGACCCAGGCGCAGACCGCCGCGCGGACCGCCGCGGCGGAGGCGAGCGGCCTTCCGGAATCCGCGGTGCAGATTCACACCACCTTTGCCGGCGGCGGTTTTGGCCGGCGGCTGCGGCAGGACTTCCTGATCGAGGCGGTGCAACTGTCCAAGGCGGTCGGCGCGCCGGTGCAGGTGCTGTGGACGCGTGAAGACGACATGCAGCACGACTTCTATCGCCCGGTTAACTGCACCCAGCTGCGCGCCGCACTCGACGCGCGCGGCTTTCCGCGCGCCTGGTTTCAGCGCATCGCCGGTCCGCGCACCGCGCTGCGCGGGGTTATCGTTCCCTATGCGATCGACAATGTGCGCGTCGAGCAGGTCGAGGAGGATCCCGGCGTGCCGGTCGGCCCGTGGCGCTCGGTTGGTGCGTCGCAGAACGGCTTCACCATCGAGTGTTTTGTCGACGAGCTGGCGCACGCCGCCGGCCAGGACCCGCTCGCCTATCGACTGGCGCTGCTGAAGCAGGCACCGCGTCACCGCGCGGCGCTTCAGCTTGCCGCCGACAAGGCCGGTTGGGGCAAGAAGTTGCCGGCCGGGCATGGCCGCGGGATCGCGGTGTACGAATCGTTCGCCGGCTGGGTGGCGCATGTGGTCGAGGTGCAGGTGGTGCGCGGCGTCATTCGGGTGAAACGGGTGGTAAGCGCGGTCGACTGCGGCCTGGCGGTGAATCCAGCTGGCGTACTTGCCCAGACCGAGAGTTCCATCACCTTCGCGCTCACCGCCGCGCTCAAGGGCGAGATCACAATTGGAGACGGCCGCGTGGTGCAGGGCAATTTCAACGACCAGCCGTTGCTGCGCATCGACGAGATGCCGCCGATCGAAGTGCATCTGGTACCAAGCCGCGAACCCCCCGGCGGGGTCGGCGAACCAGGCGTGCCGCCGATCGCACCGGCGCTCGCCAATGCGGTGTTCGCCGCCACCGGCCAGCGCCTTCGGCGCCTGCCGCTGCGGCTCGATAAGTCGTAGCGGCAAACGGCTGCAGCGCGAACCAAACACACAGCGCGTTTGGCCGACCGTTGACTTCGAATGCCGGCTCTCGGCCTGGGTTACAAAGCCAGCGTGACCGGAATGTTTCTTTCTGGATGACTGATCGGCGCTACTGCATCGCCCGCACCGCCAGCAATCCAAGTGCGGCGACCAAAGCGGCGACACAGGTCCACGCCAAAACATCCCCGAAGCGCGCATAGAGCGTACGTACCCCGGCCCTCATGGGCACCTGCGCCACCATTACATTGTCTTGCGTGCTGAAGTCATCCATCCATGCCAGCCTTCGCCCGTAAGGGTCGATCGCCCCGGAACCACCCCAGCGGGTGATTCGAAACAGGGCAGCGCCGTTTTCGATGGCGCGGAATTCCGCCATCGGTTGATGCAGCGGGATGATGTCCTTCCAGTCGCTCGCCGGCACCAGCATGAGATCCGCCTTGCCACGCCCAACCTGGCGAATGAGCCCATCGAAATCCATGTCGTAACAAACCGGTGAGGCGATGCGCCCGTATTCGGTATCGGCCAGCGGGATCGGTTTGTCGCCGGGGACGCTGTATTTCTTCTCGAAGCCGGGAACCGAGGTGATCTTGGTGTAGGCATAGGCCGTCTCGCCGGTTGGCGTCAACAGCACTGACTGGTTCCTGAACGAGTATCTTTCACCGGGGAAGACAGTGGCCAGGCCGATGACGAGATGAACCTGGTATTCGCGCGCGAACGCGCGCGCGCGTTCCAGAAACGCCGCCTCGTCTTCCTTGAAGACAATCAGGTTCGCTTCCGGCCAGGCGATGATTTTCGATCCGGCCTGCGCTTCGAGCTGGCTGCGCGTGAGGAATGAGCCCTGAATGCGGGCGAAGGCGGGGCGTAGCTTTTCCCGTTCTGCCTCGGTGAAGTCCGGCTCTACCGCGCGCAGGAATTCCTGCGGTTCGACGATGCCGCTCGGCCAGCCGATGCCGGCAATGCGCACCGTCTGGCGCGCCGGCGCGAATGCGATGCGCAGGCCGCCAAACAACACCATGGCACACCACACCCCGGCATAGATCAGCACGCCGTGCTGTATGGCGCTCCAGACAAACTGCTGATCCCATGCCCAGTTCACCACCGCGGCAAACCAGCCGATGAGAAAGCCAATGCCCCAGATGCCGGTAACGGAGGCCAGCTGCATCAACGGCAATACGCCGTGCTGGGTGTATCCACTCGCGCCCCAGGTGCCGTAGGGGTTCCAGCGCGAATTGAGAAATTCAATCGCCGTCCAGGCCACCGGAAACACCAGCGTGACCCAGAAGCCGGGCACCAGCGGCGCCACCAGCCGGTCAATCACGAACGGCAGCGACCCGAACAAACCCCATGTGATGGGCAGGGCCAGGTAAGCGAGGCCCGGGATCGGGACGATGCCGCGCAGGCTGATGCCAAAGGCAATGGCGAGCGCCAGCCAGATCCACAGCATGCCGGCGACCGGTGGCATGGTGTGTGCGAAGTGCAGCAGCAACGCCGGCGCCAGCCACGCCGCCAGCGGCGTCATCCAGCGGCCGAAGCCGAACAGCTGTAGGACAGCGCCGAGAAACAACCACAGAAACGGGGCAGGGATATTCATGTGGTGCTCCATTGATCAAGTGGCAGGAAACCGGGCCAGAGAGCGTTTCTTGCTAGATATTAACGCTACCTACGCTACGCGGTGGATGTTTACTGCTCGGGCGCCAGCAGGAAGTCACAGACGAAATTCCGTGCTTCCTGAGATAGCGCGGACCACGTTGGGCGCAGTCAGGTTCGCCACACTCCGACCCCAAATTGCTGTGTCAGTATCGATTTCGTGGCACCGCACAGGCATCGGCACATCAACCGCGCAGAGCTTGCCGCTGCCCTGGATGCCAACCCCTTCGATGTTGACCGGGGCCTTCGATCTTGCCTTGGCGAATTGCCGGGGGGAAGTAGTGGCAACACCGGTTGGGAGGTCGGACATTTGCCGCAATGCCTGACATAATTCGGACTATCTACATCGGAAGAGGGCGCATTGGTGGCAAAACCCAACTATCAGTTTCAGAAGCGCCAGAGAGAGCTGGAAAAGAAGAAGAAGATGGAAGAAAAGCGTCAGCGCAAGCTGGAGCGAAGCGCTGCACACCATGGTGAGAATCCAGAGCAGTCTCCGGAGCAGGGCGAAACCGTCACCAAGGACGAGTAGCCCGCAAGCGCGATACCTGGCTCGCGCTGGCCATGGCACGGACAGCCTGGCGCGTGTGCCTCGGTGCGATCCAGCCCCGGATCTTCCTCAGCGTTTCCCTTAGATATTTTCGTAGCGCTGCTATCGCAACGGGTCCAGTAACGGAGCCCCGCAGCGGCTTGTCCGCTCAGCAAGCGGCGGTGATTGGCTGTCGGTGATGCAAACTACGACTCCGGACCGAGGCGACCAGTCTCGATACATCGCCGGCTCATGCAACGCGGGGCTCGCTTGAGCGGAAAGGCCGCACGAACCGCTTCTTGCCTGTGAACCAGAATATGCCAGTGACCTATTCGCCCGATTTTTTCTGATCGCGGATCAGGCGTTCGAGTAGCGCGATGTTCTGTTGTTTTCCCTCGTCGCGCAGCGCCCGGGCCGTGGTCGTGAAATAGCGATGCAAGCGCAGAAAGCGCAGCTGCACCTGTAGCCATTGCGTCCAGCCGCGTGGCTTGCCCTGTGCCCGTAGCTCCCGCCATAGCGCCTTGCTGGTGCGGAAGAAGTCTTGCCGGCCAAGCCCATCCAGATCTGCGTCGGCGAGCAGCCGTTCCAGGTGGTTATTCGGCGACTGCGGCATGCGCGTGGCCATGACCATTGCTGACAGGCGCTCAATGTCTGCGGGCACAAAGCCAAAGTTTGGCAGGGCTTCGGTCATGATCTCGACGCCGATCGCCTCATGGTGATACGGGCTGCGGATGTGGCCGATGTCGTGATAGGCGGCGGCGACCTCGAGCAGTCGCTGTTCGGTTTGCGTCACACCGTCGAGACGCGCGAGCCGCTGCACCGCCGGTAGCACATCCTGCTCGGTATGCGCGGCGCAGTGGTAGAAAAGGTTCGGTGATAACTCGCGACGCAGCCGATCAAGCGCGTACGTAATGGCCTTGTCGTAATCGGGGTGGGTTGCTGCCGCGGTATCAGTCATTTTGCGGAGCGTCCTATTTGGATCTCATGGCGATGACGCCGAGATCGTCAGGCTTGGCATCCGGGCGCAAGTATTCCCGGCAGCGCTCGAGCAGGAAGCGGCTCGGGCCATCCTGGGAGAAGGCGCTCATCACGTTCTCGAAGCGCTCGGCGGCCAACGCCCAGTCGCCTTGCTCGAATGCTTCCAGCGCCGGTGCAAATCGCGCACACAGGTCGAGCTGGGAGGCCGTGGCGGCAGCCTTGGTCGATACAATCTCGGCGATGGGCAGCGCCTCGGTCTTGCCGACAAAACGATACTTGCCGAGATAGCGCACCAGCAATTCGTCCTCGCCGTCGACCACGGTGCGCGTCGCGAGGAGTTGCGTGCCGAGGTGCTTGTTCAGGCTCTCGATGCGCGACGCGGTGTTGGCGCAGTCACCCACGATGCTGTAGACGAAATGTCCGCCGCCACCGGCGTGGCCCACGTAGAACTCGCCGTCCGCGAGGCCCACGCGCAGGCTTCCCGGCAGATTGCGCTGCCGGTTGAATTGCCCGATATCCTGCGCTGCCTCGAGCGCCGCCTGTACCGGTAGGTGGCGAACCGCCGCATCGTCGCGCGCTCCCGTCCACGCGCACATGATCGCGTCGGCGCGGAACTCGGTGACCTCGACGTTGTGGCGCTTGAGCGCCTGTGCGAGCACTTCGAAATACTCGTTGAGAAAGCTCGCCAGCTCGCCCGGCGCCATCTTCTCCGCAATCGTGGAGAAACCTGCCATGTCGGTGGCGAGGCAGGTTCCGTAGGTAACCTTGTTCACGTCGCCCGGCGCAAGCTCCGCGGCGGTCAAGGCGCGCGACACGTTCTCCGGCACGTACTGGCGAATCGCCTCGCTGATGTGCTCGACGCGCCGACGCTCCAAGCGGTATTGCGCGATCAGACCGATAAACAGGGCGAGCGGAAGCTGCACCAATACCGGCGTGGCCAACGGCCACCAAACGCCGGCGTTGCTGAAGTTCGTCTGGGCGCCGAAGGCATAAGCGCCGGTCAGTACGATGGCGAGAATCACTCCAAGAACCGCGGGTGTAAGGTACACGACCGCCCCGACCACCAGGCCGAAGACGAGCAGCAACAGCAATGTAGTGACGGCGCCAAGCGGCTTCAACGAGCTGTCGGTGAGGAGGTTGGCAAAGGCGGTCGCGGCGATTTCCACGCCACTCAAGTCAACGCCGTCGTCGCGCGTGAACACGGTGAAAAAGCGGTCCGGCTGACCCGGATCGTAGAGGTCCGAGTAGCCCACGAACACCACCTTGCCTGCGACATCCAATGCCGCCGGTGCGAGATTGGGATCCGAGCCCTTGATGATGGCGTGGTAAGGCAGGGTGGGAATGGTGCCGGGCGGGCCGTAGTAATTCAGGTATCGCTCATTGTTTCCACTGTAGAGACCAAGCAGTGCCGCAGGCACCTGGCTTAACTGATCCTTTGCTCCGGCTGAGGTGGCGATGCGGTCAGCCAGATCGGGATCCTTTTCAAACAGCTGCCGCGTGTTCCACATTAGCGCCTTCAGCTGTTTGGCATTTCGGATTTCAGTCGCCTTGAGCGGTAGCCCATCAAGGGGTGCGCGAGCGGAGGTCGCCAGCAGCGCCCGCCACCGTTCGTAGTGCTGGAGGGAAAAAATCTGCATGGCGGTCGCCGGCATCGTCGGCGCCTCGCGCGCACTCGATTTGAAGGTCCAGAACTCATGTACGGCGGCGCCCATCTTCGGCAACGGGAACGGGCCAAGACCCCTCGCGGCCGCCGCCAGCGGAGGAACGGGTGGTTCCAGCTCCTCTACCCACACCGTGCCGCGAACTCGCCCGCTCTGATCCTCGACGGGCTGGCGCCGGCCGCTCAGATGTTCGAAAAGCACGACGCGATTTGCCCTTTCGACAGCGCGCGCGAACGCCAGGTCCTCCTGCTCGCCGCGCGACCCGTGCATGGAGCGCGGCCAGTCCCGCGGTAGCGTCGACAACCCGAGCTTCTCCCCGGTCCGCCCGTCGATGGCCACTACGGCCACTTCAGGGGGCGGCGGACGTTCTCCGCGCAGATGGAAAAGCGCATGCAGGCCAACGCGGGTTTCCAGTGGAAGCTCGAACGGCGTGAGGGCGAGTACGACCCCGCACGCGCCAACCGTGCCCCCAATCAACAATCCGCGGAGCCAGCGCTTCACGATCAGGAGCCCCGCTCAAGTGCGGCACACGTCAGCAAATGGCCCGGCGTAGTCAGCATGATCTAGGAAATAAAAAGCGCTGTGGGTAGCGACGCGTCAAGGAGCAAAATAATTCCGGCCGGCAGAAACGCGGCCTGCTGACTCCCTAGACAACAGTTTCGATGCCCAGGTTATCGGCGATAAAGCGGTCGTAATCCCTGCTCGTGACGATGTGCGTGCCGTCGCAGTTGAATTGCATGCGGATCGCGTCGCGCGTGATGCTCACGCCCATGTTGCGCAGATAGAAGTTGGGGATGCTGCGCAGGATCTGCAGCTTGTCGATGACGTGCACGATCTCTTCCTCTGACAGCGGCTCCCAGCTCTTGTAGTGGTTTCGGTACGACTCCTTGTAGCGCTCGGGCAGCTTGAATTTGCCAAGTTCACTACCGATCGTGTTGTACATGCTCCGGATCAGGCCGACCTTTTCTGAAAAGTCCATCACCGGAAAATGGCGATCCAGATAATGGCTGTCGATAAGCTTGTTGGCAGGATGGATTTCGTAGTTGAACGGATCGAAGATTGACGTCAGGCGGATTTCACCGCTATTGAATTGCAGGAACACCTCGCTGACGCAGCGCTCGAGCAGCAGGGTTTTGATGTTGGGAATCATCTGCGGCAGCACCTTGTCCATAGGACTGTCCCGCCGGTCGCGATCGAAGGCCGATTCGCGCATGGTCGGGTCGCCCTTGATGCTGATCTGCAGGTTGTTGCCCTTGATGCCGGTGGTGGCGAGCAAGTTTTCCTTGAGCGCCAGTTCTTCGGTGCGAAGCGCGATTACGCGATTGACCTTCTCGTTGATCTCACCGTCCGCAGCCATGAGCTGGAGGAACTGGTCCTTGTCCAGCAAGACGAGCGTCGTGTCGGCAATCGCGGTAACCGTGGCCGTGCGCTTACCCCCGCTGATAGCCGCCATTTCACCGAAGAAACTGCCCGCGCCGCGCTGACCGATTTCCACGCGGTTGGTGAATTCGTAGAGAAATATTGAGACGGCGCCAGACTCGATGAAGTAGACAAAATCCCCCTTCGGAAAAAATAACTTCCTCGGGTTTGTAGTGGCGGACTGTGCCGCACGCGCGGATCTTTTCGAAATCCGGCGCCTCCAGCGTGATTTGTTCCATCACTTCCTCCTCGATCCGGCCGATGCGGCAGTTGTTGGTGACACCTAGGCACGAAAGCCAAGTAGCATACTACAGACTCGCGACCGCGCCCTTCGCCCATACCGGTCGCGCCTCCTGTGAACCTCGATCCATGCAGGAGCCAATCCTCTAAGGGACGGGGAAAGCCGGAGCCGTAGCACGCGAGCGCCGCAGATCCGCGCGTCGGCGGCATGTTGGTTGGTCAACTGGCCAATCACCGTTGCTTGATCATATATATTTCATATATATTAGGTGCGACGAGCCCAGGTGTTTCACATCTGTTGCAGATTTTCGACCCTCTCGAGTGTTTGCGTCGCGCGGCGGGTGCTGTCAGCACATCGGCGGCACCGGAATACTCATAAAAAATTTGACTCGAGTGGTCACACGCCAGCATAGTGTATCAACCGCGAAATGAATCACCTCGTGGCCAGAGCGTTTTGTTTCACCCCATCGCTCTAATTTGTCTTTTTGCTTTCTTTGCGTTCAACGGGAATGCCAGGAGCAACCTGCCATGGATCCGAGGCGGACAACAACAAATAGCTGCAGCCGGAGAAGTTGCAGCTTAAAACTAGGGGCATGGCAATGGGAGACCTTCGGTCCCGTCTCGCCGCGAGCGGCAGACGGTTTGCGCAGTGGGCATATGTAACTGGCATTCTGATTTTTGCGCTTGGCTCGGCTGCGCAAGCAGCTGATTCCTGTGAGCTCGTCGTCGGGCGAGTCGCCAGCGCGGAAGGAAACGTTGAAGTCCAGCGCGGCGCTGACGCGAGCTGGACCGCGGCAAAGTTGAATCAAACTCTGTGCGAGGGCGATTCGGTTCGCGCGGCCGAGCGAAGCCGCGCCGCCATTGCCCTTTCGAACCAGGCAGTTCTTCGAGTCGACCAGAATTCGGCGGTTCGCCTCGTCAACGTCAGCAACAAGCCCGAGGAGCGCTCATTCGTCGACCTTCTGCGCGGAGCGATCCAGTCGTTCAGTCGCAAGCCGCGCCGCCTCGAAGTCAGCACCCCGTATCTGAATGGATCGATCGAGGGTACCGAGTTCGTCATGCGCGTGACGGACAAGGAGACGATTCTCACCGTGTTTGAAGGGACGGTGCGCGCGGGCAACCCGCAGGGCACCGTCGCGGTAACCTCAGGCCAGTCGGTTGCCGCCGAGGCCGGCAAGGCCCCGCAGCCACGAACAGTCGTGCGTCCGCGCGACGCCGCGCAGTGGGCGCTCTACTATCCGCCCGTCTTGGCCATGACGGATAGCGCCGCCGCACCTGCTTCCTTGCGCAATGCCCAGGAAAGCGCGGCGCGCGGAAATTACCCCGCTGCCTTCGCCGCCCTGGATGGCGTACCCGAGGGTGAGCGCGATGCCCGCTTTCATCTCTTGCGCGCCTCATTGCTGCTGTCCGTTGGCCGGGTCGACGACGCCCGCGCGGACATAGACCGTGCGCTAGTGCAGGACGCAGGTTCCGGTCTGAGTCATGCGCTCAGCGCGGTCATCGCCGTGGTGTTGAACGATCGCGACCGGGCCCTTGCGGAAGGACGCAAGGCAGTCGAACTGGCTCCGGACAGCGCAGCCGCCTACATCGCTCTGTCTTACGCGCAGCAGGCGAGATTTGACTTGCCGGCGGCGCGCGAAACGTTGCTGACCGCAGTGAAGCGTCAGCCCAAAGATGCCCTGGCGTGGGCGCGCTTATCTGAGCTGCACCTGATGCTCGGTGAGCGTCGCGATTCCATTGCGGCGGCGGAGAAGTCCCTTGCCCTTGCGCCGGGCCTGGGCCGGGCGCATATGGCTCTCGGTTTCGCGGCGCTCGCGAATTTCCAGATTTCAGCGGCGACGGATTCGTTTGAGAAAGCCATCGCCGCGGATAACGCCGATCCCCTTCCTCATTTGGGACTTGGTCTGGCGCGCATCAATCGCGGCAAGCTGGAAGCAGGTCGGGGCGAGATCGAGCTGGCAGTCGGTCTGGACTCCAATAGTGCCTTGCTGCGCGCCTACCTGGGCAAGGCCTACTTCGAAGAGCGCCGCGCGGACATCGATGCCCAGCAGTTCCGGATCGCCAAGGAACTCGACCCCCGGGATCCCACGGCCTACCTCTACGACGGCATCCGGCTGCAGACCGAGAACCGTCCGGCCGAGGCGGTAGAGGCGCTGGAATACTCTATTGCCCGCAACGACGATCGCGCCACCTATCGCAGCCGCTTGCTCCTCGACCAGGATCGCGCAGCGCGCGGGACCAGCCTGGCGCGCGGATACGATGACCTCGGTTTCGCACAGCTCGGTTCCAATGAG
>Ga0111171_1103_pt1 | contig 12874 bp, 13 predicted proteins | sample DeeMarSWOR324_28_FD_80232 | JGI IMG/M metagenome (GOLD analysis project Ga0111171, IMG submission 80232) | Acidithiobacillales bacterium SM23_46 | reverse complement strand
AAGCAGTTGAAGGAAAAGGGGTTCGATGCTAACCTTTCGCGGCTTTTGGGTGAGATCCGGGAGCGGGACCAGCGCGATGCTGCGCGGACCGTATCGCCGCTGAAACCCGCTGCAGATGCCATTGTTCTGGATAGCTCCGACCTCGCCATCGTTGAGGTGGTAGAACGGATCCTCGGACTGCTGGCGGAGCGGCGCGCGTCGGCGGTGTAAGGCCGCTTGTTCCGTCCGGTACTCGTACGATTAACCACTAACCATTCCCTGGCCTGCATCCTTCATTGTGATGACAACCTCGCTCGCGTTGGCGGGTGCTGAGGAAAAGATACTCAATTCTATGACCGAAAGTTTTGCCCAGCTGTTCGAAGAAAGCCTCAAGTCCCAGACCCGCCTGCGTCCTGGCGAACTCACCACCGGAGAAGTCGTGTATGTCGACGATGACGTAGTCATCGTCAATGCCGGCCTGAAGTCGGAGGGGATCATTCCCGCCGTGCAGTTCCGGGACGCCAAGGGCGATTTGACCGTTAGTGTCGGTGATCGCGTCGAAGTGGTTGTCGAGGATCTTGCCGATGGTATGGGCGAGACGCGTCTCTCGCGCGAGAAGGCACAGCGCGCCAAGGCGTGGGACGATCTGGAGAAGGCTTTCGAAGTGCAGTCGATCGTGACTGGCATGATGACCGGCAAGGTCAAGGGCGGTTTCACCATCGACGTGAACGGCGTGCGCGCCTTCCTGCCGAGTTCGTTGGTGGATGTGCGCCCGGTGCGTGATCCGTCCTATCTCGAAGGCAAGGAACTCGAATTCAAGGTCATCAAGATCGACAAGAAGCGCGCCAATGTCGTGGTGTCGCGACGCGCGGTCGTGGAAAAGGAGATGTCGGCAGAGCGCGAGGCGTTCCTGTCGGGTCTGGAAGAAGGCCAGGTCGTGAAGGGCGTGGTCAAGAATCTCACCGACTACGGCGCGTTCGTGGACCTCGGCGGCATCGATGGTCTGCTGCACATCACCGATCTTGCGTGGAAACGAGTCAAGCATCCGTCCGAAGTGCTCAAGGTCGGCGACGAGATCGAGGCCAAGGTGCTCAAGTACGACCGCGAACGCAACCGCGTCTCGCTCGGTCTGAAGCAGCTGGGCGACGACCCGTGGGTCGACATCCAGCGTCGTTACCCGGAGGGCACGCGCCTGTTCGGAAAGATTACCAACATCACCGACTACGGTGCGTTCGTCGAGGTCGAGCCGGGCGTTGAGGGCCTGGTGCACGTTTCGGAGATGGACTGGACCAACAAGAACATTCATCCAACCAAGGTCGTGCAGCTCGGTGACGAAATCGAGGTCATGATCCTCGATATCGACATGGAACGCCGGCGCATCTCGCTCGGCATGAAGCAGTGCAAGCCGAATCCATGGGAGGAGTTCTCCGCCAACCACCAGAAGGGCGAGAAGATTCAGGGCAAGATCAAGTCGATCACCGACTTCGGCGTGTTCGTGGGTCTCGACGGGGGTATCGACGGACTCATCCACCTGTCGGACCTTTCGTGGTCGCGCCCGGGCGAGGAAGCCGTGCATGACTTCAAGAAGGGCGATGAGCTCGAGGCGGTCATTCTGGCCATCGACCCGGAGCGCGAACGCATCTCGCTCGGTATCAAGCAGCTCGAGGGCGATCCGTTCTCTGTTTACGTCGCGCAGTTTGGCAAGGGCGCAGTCGTGAAGGGCAGTGTCGTGAGCGTCGAAGCCAAGGGTGCGGTTGTGAAGCTCGCGGATGACGTAGAAGGCTACCTGCGCGCCTCGGAACTATCGCGCGACCGCATCGAAGATGCGCGTTCGCTGCTCAAGGACGGTGACGAAATTGAGGCCAAGATCACAGCGATTGATCGCAAGAACCGCAAACTCTCGCTCTCGGTGAAGGCCAAGGATCTCGAGGAGGAGACGGAGGCCGTGCAGCAGTACTCCCGCCCGGCTGGCACCGGCACTTCGACCCTGGGCGAGAAGCTTAAGGAGAAGCTGGGCGGCCAGGAAGGCTCGGAAAATACTTGATTTTGCTGGGTAGTTTTCCTATAGGTTAAGGGGAATGACCAAGTCAGAGCTCATTGCCGCGCTTTCCGCCAGACAGCCGCAACTGCAGCCGCGAGACGTCGAGCTGGCGGTCAAGGAGCTGCTGGAGCAGATGTCTGCAGCGCTGGCGGCGGGTGATCGCATCGAGGTGCGTGGGTTCGGAAGCTTCTCGCTGCACTATCGTCCGCCCCGGGTTGGCCGTAATCCCAAGACCGGCGAGGCCGTGCAGGTGCCTGACAAGTTTGTTCCGCACTTCAAGCCTGGCAAGGAACTGCGCGAGCGCGTTAACAACGGCAGCGAGTGATTCTGCGCCCACGGCGGCAGACATAGCGGGGCGGCATGGGTACACTTTCCCTGCCGCCCTTTTTTTGTGGCGCCGCCTGCTAAGCGCCGGCCGAACCACGGAGTGATCACGCCATGAAGCGCCTGTTTTATATCGTCATCATATTGGCAACGATCGCGGTCGGGATGACTTTCGCCTACCGCAATAGCCAGATGGTGGAGGTTGCCTACTATTTTGGGCTCAAGTGGAGCGGACCGCTCTCCATCGCGCTGTTGGTGACCTTCGCCGCGGGTGTCGCGGCTGGTTACCTCGCCAGCCTGAAGATGGTGGTACGGATGCAACGCGACCTCGTTCGCGCCCGCAAGGAGGTCCGCCAGATCGAGCAGGAAGTGCAGAATCTCAGGGCGCTGCCCATCAAAGATGTCCTTTAGTGCACATGACCTGCTCTGGTTGCTCCTGCCGCTGGCTGCCTTTTCGGGGTGGGCGGTGGCGCGTGTTGAGCAGCGACGCCAATCAAAGAAGTCGCTCGATCTTCCGGCAGCGTACTTTCGGGGGCTGAATTTCCTCCTCAATGAGCAACCAGATAAGGCCATCGAGGTCTTTGTGCAGGTGCTCGAGGTCAATTCCGATACTGTCGAAACCCACCTTGCGCTCGGCAATCTGTTTCGCCGCCGGGGGGAGGTCGAGCGCGCCATCCGCATTCACCAGAATCTGATAGCCCGCCCAAGTCTCGACAAGGAACAGCGCACCCAGGCGCTGCTAGAGCTCGGTCAGGACTATCTCAAGGCCGGACTGTTTGATCGCGCCGAGAATCTGTTTCTCGAGCTTGCCGAACTGCGGCTTCATGCCGAACCCGCGCTGATGCAGTTGCGTTACATCTATCAGCAGGAGAAGGACTGGGAGAAGGCGATTGGTGCGACGCGCCGGCTTGCCCGGCTTTCCGGAAAGAATTTCGATTCGGTGATCGCGCAGTATCAATGCGAACTGGCGGAGTCGGCGCTGGCCCGGGGCGGACGCGGCGCGGCGCGCGAAGCGCTGAAGGCCGCGCTGACGAGCGACCCGCAATGTGTGCGGGCAAGCATCCTGCTTGGTGATCTTGAGGCGCTGGAGGGGCGTCACCGCGAGGCGATTGCGGCATGGCGACGAATCGAGGAACAGGATCCGCACTATCTGGGTGAAGTGGCAGATCGATTGGCAAGCAGCTTTCGTGCACTGGGCGATGAAAATGGTCTGTATGCCTATTTCCACGAGGCGCTGACACGACATGGTGGTACCGGAATAGCGCTGACCTTTGCGCAAATCGTGCGCGAGCGGGAGGGCACCGAGGCCGCGGAAAAATTCGTGGTTGACTGGTTGCGCCGCAACCCCAATGTCCACGGACTGCATCGGCTGATCGAGTTCAATCTCGAGGAAGCATCGGGGACGGCGCGCGAGGACCTGAATCTGCTGCAGGGTATCATCGAAGGGTTGCGTGAGCAGGCGCTTGGCTACAGCTGTGTGAAGTGTGGCTTTCGCGGAAAGACCCTGCATTGGCAATGCCCGAGTTGCAACCGCTGGAATACGATCAAGCCGGTGGCGGAGGAGCCATGAGCGCAGCCCGATCTAGCCGCGCCGAGGGACCGCGCGTGATTGTCGCGCTCGACTACGCCGAAGCGGAAGCGGCGCGGGCGCTCGTCGGGCGACTGGCGCCGAGCCAGTGTCGACTTAAGGTGGGTCTCGAGCTTTTTACCGCTTCCGGTCCGGCGCTAGTCGCCGAACTGGCGGACATGGGCTTCGACGTCTTTCTGGACCTCAAATTTCACGATATTCCCAATACCGTGGCGCGTGCGTGCGAGCGGGCCGCGCGGCTCGGGGTATGGATGATGAACGTGCACGCACTGGGCGGTCCGGCGATGCTGCGCGCGGCGCGCGATGTAGTCGAGCGCTCCGCCCACCGTCCGCTGCTGGTGGGCGTAACTTTGCTAACAAGTCATTCCCGGCATGAGCTTGGTCAGTTGGGGCTGACGGACGACGTCGATGCGGAAGTGGAGCGGCTCGCGGCGCTCGCGCATGAGGCGGGACTCGACGGTGTCGTGTGCTCGGCTCAAGAGGCGCCGCGATTGCGCACAACATTCGGAACAGGCTTCTGCCTGGTAACCCCGGGGATCCGGCCTTCCGGCGTGGCGGCTCAGGACCAAAGCCGTGTCATGACACCGCACGCAGCCATTCAAAACGGCTCTGATTTCCTTGTGGTCGGACGGCCGGTCACACAGGCGGCCGACCCGGCCGCTGCCCTCATGGCAATTAATGCGGAGATTCGGGCGTAGTGGGTTGAATCGACACGCATCCGCAATGTACAGATAATTTACCAGTCCATATGATCCTCACACCATGATTCCCGCATTGCTCGAGAAGATCCGGGGCGTTCGCGCGCTCGTGGTCGGTGACGCCATGCTCGATCGCTATTGGTATGGTGATGTCGACCGCATCTCGCCTGAGGCGCCGGTGCCGGTGGTGCACGTCAAGGAGGCGGATGAGCGTCCCGGTGGCGCGGCAAATGTCGCCCGGAATATCCAGGCGCTACAGGCCCGGTGTGCCTTGCTCGCGGTTACGGGCGACGATGGCGACGCGGACAGTCTCGCTAGCCTGCTCGCGCGCGAGGCGATCGAGGCCCATCTGGTGCGTGACAAGCTGTTGAACACCACCGTGAAGCTGCGGGTGATATCGCGGCACCAGCAGTTGATCCGCATCGATTTCGAGTCACCGAGCAGCAAGGACTCACGCGTTAAATTGCTTGATCGGTATCTGCAGGATGTCGGTGACTATGACGTCGTGGTGTGCTCCGACTACGGCAAGGGTGGCCTTGGTCAGATACGGGAAATGATCGAGGCAGCCCGCAAGCTGGGGAAGCCGATCGTGATCGATCCGAAGGGCCGCGACTACAGTGGATATCGTGGAGCATCGATGATCACCCCCAATCGCAAGGAATTCGAGTTCGTCGCCGGAGCGTTCCGTACCAACGCGGAGCTGGAACAGAAGGCCCGCGCCATGGCAGAGGAGTTGGCACTCGATGCGGTGTTGGTCACGCGCAGCGAAGAAGGCATGAGCTACATAGGGCGTGACGGTCGGACGCTGCATATGCCCGCGCGCGCGAGAGATGTGTATGACGTCACGGGCGCAGGCGATACGGTAATCGCAACCATTGGCTGTGCCGTGGCCGCCGGTGCCGATATAGAGGATGTACTTCATCTGGCAAACGTCGCGGCGGGAGTCGTGGTCGGCAAGTTGGGTGCGGAGACGGCCAGTCCGCAGGAAATCCTGCACGAGTTGGCAGTAGAGGAGGTTTAATGTACGTCGTAACGGGCGGAGCCGGTTTCATTGGCGCGAACATCGTGAAAGGCCTGAATCATCGGGGGGCGTCCGATATCCTGGTGGTCGATAACCTTGAGCGCGGTGACAAATACAAGAATCTAACCGACTGTGAGATTGCCGACTATCTCGACAAGCGTGAGTTCCTGCGGCGAGTGGAATCAGGCGATTTTGCGCGCACCAAATTCAAGGCGATTTTCCACGAGGGTGCCTGCTCGGACACCATGGAGCATAACGGCGTCTACATGATGAGCAACAACTACGAGTACTCGAAGTCGTTGTTGCACTTCTGTCAAGCCAAGAAGGTTCCCTATCTCTACGCGTCATCCGCTGCGACCTATGGTGGGGGACGGGTGTTTCGCGAGTTGCGCGAGTACGAGTCGCCACTCAACGTCTACGGCTACTCAAAGTTCCTGTTCGACCAGTATGTTCGGCGCATGTACGCCAAGCGCACCGCGCAGATCGTGGGGTTCCGGTATTTCAACGTGTATGGCGACCGCGAGCAGCACAAGGGGCGCATGGCATCGGTGGCGTTTCACCACTTCAACCAGTTCCGGGATGCCGGCAAGGTCAAGCTCTTCGAGGGTTGCGACGGCTACGGCAACGGCGAACAGAGTCGAGATTTTGTATCGGTCGAGGACGCGGTCGCAATTAATCTGTGGTTTCTCGATCACTCGGCCAAGAGTGGGATATTCAACGTCGGCACCGGACGGGCACAGCCGTTTAACGACGTCGCTACAGCGGTAGTGAACAGCCTTCGCAAGGCCGAGGGAAAGCCGGTGTTAGCGCTCAACGAATTGCAGCGCGAGGGGCTTATCGAATATGTCGCATTCCCCGAGGCGCTGAGGGGCAAGTACCAGAGCTTCACACAGGCCGATATCGGAGCACTGCGCAAGGCTGGCTATAAGAAGGACTTGCTAACGGTAGAGGAAGGTGTGGGGCGATACGTGAAGCAGCTGCTGGCGCGGGCCAAGGCCGCCTGAACCTCCCCGGTTGCGAGGCCAGCATGGCCGGCATTCAAGAGACGCGAAAGCGCTGGTACCTCGTCTATACGAAGGTCCGCCAGGAGAACGTCGCGCTTACCAACCTCGAGCGACAAGGTTATCAAGTCTATCTGCCGCTCGTGAGGCAGGTTCGGCGGCGACTTGGTCGGCGCGTCTCGGCGATCGGTGCGATGTTTCCGCGGTATCTCTTCGTTCGGCTGGATAGCAACACCGATAATTGGGCACCGATTCGCTCGACGCTCGGAGTGGTTTCAATTGTGCGTTTTGGGCAGGTGCCTGCGCGGGTCCCGGACAAGTTCGTCGATTACTTGCGGGACCGGGAGGATGGGCAGGGGATCCAGACCATTGCGGTCGAGGCACTGAGACCGGGAATGCGGGTACGCGTCATGGAAGGGAGCCTTATGGGATTCGAGGGAATCTATCAGGCTCGGACCGGACGCGACCGGGTTGTGGTGCTGCTTGAGGTCATGGGCAAGATCGCACGTACGGCGATTGATAGAGACAGCCTCGAGGCGGCGGGACGGTCCTGAGACCGTTGTATTCCTTGACCATATTCGATCAGCGGTTATAGTGTTCATCTTATGAACGCTAAGGATGAGCGGGAGGAGCAGCTGGTTTTAGAGCTCCTGGACGCTGTTGGCCGCAAATCCGACGTCAGCCAGCGCCATTTGGCGGGTGAGCTTGGAGTGGCCTTGGGTCTCGCCAATTCTTATCTCAAGCGCTGCATCCGCAAGGGCTTCATCAAGATCAGCGAAGCCCCCGCCAATCGATACCTATATTACCTGACGCCAAAGGGCTTCACGGAGAAGAGCCGCCTCACGGCCAAGTACCTGTCGTCGTCGCTGGCTTTTTACCGCAAAGCTGCGGAATCCTGCAGTGCCGTCTACTCCGATTGCCGCGAGAAAGGCTGGAATCGAGTTCTACTATGCGGACTCTCCGATCTCGCAGAAATCGCTGTGCTGCGTGCCGCTGACGCCCAGATCGAGATTGTCGGTATCTATGATCCGCACACTGAAAGGCGCCGCTTTGCGGGCAAGACGGTCTGGCGCGACCTGGCCGATGCGGAAGCGCATGACGCCTGCGTGCTGACGGATCTGAACGCGCCGTTGATAAGTCACCAGCATCTGATCGAACGGGTAGAACCGGAACGGGTGATGGTCCCCGGAGTGCTGGGAATCGGGGCGAGCGGCGGGGCCTCTGATCGAACGGGTAGAACCGGAACGGGTGATGGTCCCCGGAGTGCTGGGAATCGGGGCGAGCGGCGGGGCCTGAATTTGCGCGGGCTGCGGCGAATACGCGCCGCGCCTGATATCGCACGGGAAAATGTGCGATTCCATTGTGCGAAGCTATGCTTTGCATGGCGGTAGCGTGCCCGGAACGAAACCTGGGGGTCGAGAATGACAACAACACAACCGCGGCTCGGCCGCAAACGGATTCTGGTCACCGGGGGGGCGGGTTTTCTCGGCTCGCATCTCTGCGAACGGCTAATCGTGCAGGGCCACGATGTTCTTTGCGTCGACAACTATTTCACCGGGACGAAGGACAACGTCGCACATCTGCTCGACAATCCGCACTTTGAGCTCCTGCGTCATGACGTAACTTTTCCGCTGTACATCGAGGTTGATGAAATCTACAACCTGGCGTGCCCCGCATCCCCAATTCACTATCAATTTGATCCCGTGCAAACAACGAAGACGAGCGTGCACGGGGCGATCAATATGTTGGGACTCGCAAAGCGCGTGAAGGCCAAGATCTTCCAGGCCTCGACCAGCGAGGTCTACGGCGATCCAGAGGTTCACCCGCAGACCGAGGGGTACTGGGGACGCGTCAATCCTATCGGTATGCGTTCATGCTACGACGAGGGGAAACGTTGTGCGGAGACGTTGTTCTTCGACTATTACCGGCAGCACAAACTGAGAATCAAGGTTGCGAGAATCTTCAACACCTACGGACCACGTATGCACCCGAACGATGGCCGTGTGGTGTCCAATTTCATTGTGCAGGCGCTGAAGAATGAGCCGATAACCGTGTACGGGGACGGCAAACAGACGCGCTCATTCTGCTATGTGGACGACCTGATTGAGGGATTTCTGCGCTTGATGGATTCCCCCGACGATTTCACTGGCCCCGCGAATCTCGGTAACCCGGGCGAGTTCACCATCCGCGAACTGGCGGAGAAGGTGATCGCGCTGACCGCTTCGAAGTCAAAGATTATCCAGAAACCCTTGCCGAGCGATGACCCACGGCAACGCCAACCAGATATTTCGCTGGCGCGCGAACGCCTGGGCTGGCAGCCACAACTCACTCTCGATCAGGGTTTGCCGAAGACCATCGAGTACTTCGACGCTCTGCTGAAAGGCAAGAATGCATTTTGAGACGCGCAGTATTACAACAAGAGGAATTCAGAACATGCATGTGATGATTACCGGAGCCGCAGGGTTCATCGGTTCGACGTTGGGACTTCGACTACTAGCGCGGGGTGATCGCGTCTACGGTGTCGACAACATGAATGACTACTACGACGTGACCTTGAAGGAGGCGCGTCTCGCGCGATTGCACCAATCCGAAATTCACGTTCCAGAAGCTGGACATCGCGGATCGTGCGGGAATGGAACGGCTTTTCAAAGAGCAGAAATTCGACGCCGTTGTGAACCTTGCCGCCCAGGCTGGTGTTCGCTACTCGATCGAGAATCCTCACGCTTACGTTGATGCCAATCTGGTTGGTTTTGCCAATGTCCTGGAAGGGTGCCGGCACTCCAAGGTTGGTCACCTTGTGTTTGCCTCATCGAGCTCGGTCTATGGCGCCAATACCAAGTTGCCGTTCTCCGAGCACGACAACGTCGATCATCCGGTCTCGCTCTATGCGGCCAGCAAGAAGGCCAACGAGTTGATGGCACACTCTTATGCCCACCTGTACGAATTGCCCTGCACCGGTCTGCGCTTCTTCACGGTCTACGGTCCTTGGGGCCGTCCGGACATGGCGCTGTTCAAATTCACCAAGGGCATCATCGCCGGCGAGCCGATCCCGGTCTTCAATCGAGGAGAGATGATTCGTGACTTCACCTACGTTGATGACATCGTCGAAGGCGTGATTCGGACTATCGACAAGACCGCCGCTGCGGACCCGACCTGGACAGGAAAGAATCCGGATCCAGCTACCAGTTATGCTCCATGGCGCGTTTACAATATCGGCAACAACAATCCCGTGAAGCTCATGCGGTACATCGAGGTGCTCGAGCAGTGCCTCGGCAAGAAGGCCAAGCTCGACCTGATGCCAATGCAGCCGGGCGACGTGCCGGAAACCTATGCCAACACCGACGCGCTGCATGGTGCGGTCGGTTTTAAGCCGGCCACAACCGTCGAGGTTGGCATCACCCGGTTCGTCGAGTGGTACAAGCACTATTACAAGATCAAGTAGCGACCTGACGGGACGACGACGCAACCCATGAAGCTGCAGCCGGTCATTCTCTCCGGTGGTTCGGGGACGCGCCTGTGGCCACTATCGCGGGAGCTGTATCCGAAACAGCTGTTGTGCCTGGTCGGCGAAGGCACCCTGCTGCAGCAAGCCGTTGCTCGTCTGGACGGGCTTGAAGACGTATCGGCGCCGGTATTCGTCTGCAACGAGGAACACCGCTTCCTGGTCGCCGAGCAGTTGCGTGAGATGAATGTGACTCCGGCCGATATTGTGCTGGAGCCTGTGGGGCGCAATACCGCGCCGGCACTAACGTTGGCGGCGCTCGGGGCGACAGCCGGCGGCGAGGATCCGTTGCTTTTGGTCATGCCGGCCGATCACGTGATTCGTGACATTGCCGCCTTTCATAAGGCTGTTCGGCAAGCGAGCAAATTGGCAGAGCAGGGGCGGCTGGTAACGTTCGGCATCGTGCCGCAGTCTGCAGAAACCGGCTATGGCTATATCCGTCGGCGTCAAGGCCATGAGGTGGCAGCTTTCGTGGAGAAACCCGACGCCAAGACAGCTGCCGGATACTTGCAGTCTGGCGAGTATCTGTGGAATAGCGGCATGTTCCTGTTGCGTGCTTCGGTGTGGCTAGATGAACTTCGTCAACAACAGCCAAAGATCCTTGATGCCTGCGAGGTTGCTCTGAGGGGCAGTCGGCGCGATGGCGATTTCCGGCGCATCGCCAAGGACGCCTTCGTGCTCTGTCCCAATGACTCCATCGACTATGCGGTGATGGAGAAGACGCGTCGCGCGGCGGTCGTGCCACTCGATGCCGGCTGGTCCGATATCGGTGCATGGTCGGCGTTGTGGCAAGTCTGCTCGCAGGATCCCAGTGGTAATGTCGTGCAGGGCGACGTCGTGGCGCACGACACGCGCAATGCACTCCTCATTGCCCAACATCGCTTGCTCGGCACAGTCGGGGTTGAGAGCCTAATCGTCGTTGAGACGCCCGATGCCGTGCTGGTAGCGCACAAGGATCGTGCTCAGGACGTAAAGGAAATCGTCGGCCGGCTAAGGCAGTTGAAGCGCACAGAGCATCTAATGCATCGGCGCGTGCATCGGCCGTGGGGCACTTACGAAGGCGTCGATAGCGGGGAGCGTTTCCAGGTAAAGCGCCTGGTGGTGAAGCCCGGTGCGTCGCTTTCACTACAAATGCATCACCATCGTGCCGAACACTGGGTCGTAGTAAAGGGTACGGCAAAGGTGACCCGTGGCGACGAGGTCGTCTTGCTCAGCGAGAATCAGTCCACCTATATCCCGATCGGCACCAGGCACCGGCTGGAAAATCCGGGCACGACCCCGCTCGAGATCATTGAAGTGCAGTCCGGTAGTTATCTTGGAGAGGACGATATCGTGCGTTTCGACGACCACTACAATAGGCACAAATCCTGATGGCAAAGAATCGAAAGGTTGCTCTTATCACAGGAATCACGGGTCAGGATGGCGCCTATCTCGCTGAATTACTCCTGAAGAAGGGCTACGAGGTCCATGGGATCAAGCGGCGGACTTCGCTCTTCAACACCGATCGAATCGACCACCTTTACCAAGACCCGCATACCCGGGGTCGGAAGTTCGTCCTGCACTACGGGGATATGACCGATTCCAGCAGCCTCATTCGAATCGTTCAATCGGTGCAGCCCGACGAGGTTTACAATCTTGCCGCTCAAAGTCACGTGGCCGTGTCCTTCGAAGAGCCGGAGTACACCGCCGACTCGGATGCCATCGGGGCGCTTCGCCTGCTGGAAGCGATCCGGATTCTTGGGTTGGAAAAGAAGACCCGCTTCTACCAGGCCTCGACGTCAGAACTCTACGGCAAGGTGCAAGAAACCCCACAGCGCGAAACCACCCCGTTCTATCCGCGATCACCGTACGCTGTTGCGAAACTCTATGCCTACTGGATCACGGTGAATTACCGTGAGGCATATGGCATGTACGCCTGCAACGGCATCCTTTTCAATCACGAGAGCCCGGTCCGTGGCGAAACGTTCGTGACACGCAAGATCACGCGCGCACTCGCTCGTATCTATCTTGGGCTTCAGGATTGTCTCTACCTCGGCAATCTCAGTGCCAAGCGTGACTGGGGCCACGCCCGCTGGCTGGTGCTTCAGCAGAAGCAGCCCGACGACTACGTGATTGCGACCGGCAAGCAGTACAGCGTGAGGGACTTCGTGAATGCGGCAGGAAAGGAACTTGGAATCTCGATCACCTGGCGAGGCAAGGGCGCCAAGGAAGTTGGCGTCGTGGCCAAGGTGGACGGGCATGCGATGAGCCCGCTCAAGAAGGGTCACATCATCGTCCGGGTGGACGCCCGCTACTTTCGTCCCACTGAGGTCGAGACCCTGCTGGGCGATCCGCGCAAGGCGCGGCGCAAACTGGCCTGGAGGCCAAAGGTGAAGTTCAGGGATCTCGTTGCCGAGATGATGCGCGAAGATCTGAAGTCTGCCGAGCGTGATGCGTTGGTAAAGCGGCACGGCTACTCAGCATACGATTATCACGAGTAACCCATGGAGTTGAAGAGCAGGATCTACGTTGCTGGGCACCGTGGCCTGGTCGGCTCGGCGCTCATGCGCCGCCTTCAAGCTGGTGGCTACCGAAACATTGTCGCCCGCCGGCATTCCGAGCTCGACTTGACAAACCAGCAGGCTGTGCGGGAGTTCTTCGCAAATGAATGTCCGGAGTACGTGTTTCTCGCTGCGGCCAAAGTCGGTGGCATCCACGCCAACAACACGTACCCTGCCGAG
>Ga0111171_1132_pt1 | contig 12940 bp, 10 predicted proteins | sample DeeMarSWOR324_28_FD_80232 | JGI IMG/M metagenome (GOLD analysis project Ga0111171, IMG submission 80232) | Acidithiobacillales bacterium SM23_46 | reverse complement strand
GTGCTTGGATTGCCGAGCGGCAACAAGACCCGCGGACACCGTTTTCTCAGCAAGGGGATGTTGACGCTGAAGAACGCGCGCGATTACGACCGTAGTCTCAAGCAGGAGAGGGTAATCGCGGATTTCGAGGCACGCCGCGATATGATTGCTCGTGCCCTCGATCAGGCCGCCCACAAACTCGGCGCCGGGGTGCGCTGGAATATCGGGCGGTCGGCCGACTTGATTGATGAGGTCAACAGCATCGTGGAGTTTCCGGTGGTGCTGACCGGCAGTTTCGACGACGCGTTCCTGGAGGTGCCGAAGGAATGCCTGATCATCAGCATGCAGCAGCACCAGAAATATTTCCCCGTCGCCGATGCGCACGGTCGCCTGCTGCCCCGCTTTCTGTTCCCCGTCGCCGATGCGCACGGTCGCCTGCTGCCCCGCTTTCTGTTCGTGTCCAACATGAAGGCCGCCACGCCGCGCTACATCATCGCCGGAAACGAGCGCGTGTTGCGGGCGCGGCTGTCCGATGCGCGCTTCTTCTACGACCAGGATCGCAAGCAGCGCCTCGACGCGCGCGTGCCGCGGCTTGCCAATGTCGTCTACCACAACAAGCTCGGCAGCCAGCTCGAGCGGGTGCAGCGTCTGACCAAGCTCGCCGGCGAGATCGCCCAGCTTCTTGGCGGTGATGCCTCGTTCGCGGAGCGCGCGGCGACGCTCGCCAAGGCCGATCTGCTCACCGACATGGTGGGTGAGTTCCCCGAGTTGCAGGGCATCATGGGGCGCTACTACGCGCTGCACGACGGCGAGCCCGCGATGGTGGCCGATGCTATCGAACAGCAGTATTTCCCAAGGGGCGCAGGCGCTGCGCTGCCGGAGCACCCGGTGAGCCTGGCGCTCGCGCTGGCGGACCGCCTCGACACGCTGGTCGGAATTTTCGGTATTGGTCTCTCACCGACCGGTGAGAAGGATCCGTTCGGGCTGCGGCGCGCGGCGCTCGGTGTGGTGCGCATGCTCGCCGAGCGGGGTTTGCCTCTCGACCTGATGGAGCTGTTATCACGCGCACGCGCGCACTTTCCGGCCGGCGTGGTGGCCGAAAGCGTCGCGCAGGACCTGCATGGCTTTGTGCTCGAGCGTCTCAAGCCCTATCTGCGCGATCAGGGCTTCGAGCCGGATGAGATTGACGCCGTGGTATCGCTCAATCCGACCCGCATTGATCAGGTACCGGCGCGCATGAAGGCGCTTCGGGAGTTTCGGGCGCTACCCGAGGCCGAGGCCCTGGCCGCCGCCAACAAGCGCATCCGCAATATCCTGCGTCAGGCCGGGGGCGCCCCGGGCGATATCGTCAATCCGGGCCTGCTCAAGGAGGAAGCCGAACGACGCCTGGCGGACGCGGTGCGCGATGCCGCGCAAGCCATCGAGCCGCTGCTGGCGGCGGCACGCTATACCGAGGCGCTGAAGGCGTTGGCGGGGCTGCGCCCGGCGGTTGATGAGTTCTTCGATCGCGTGATGGTCATGGTCGAGGACAGCGCCGTGCGTGCCAACCGCCTGTCGTTGCTGGCGCGCCTGAGCGACCTGTTCTGCAATGTCGCCGATATCTCCCGTTTGCAGGGCTAATGCCGATATGAATGCCGACTCTTATGCCGAGATGCTGAAAGCCGTGCAGGCTTTTCACGACAAACACCGCTTCCGCGAAACCGGCGGCGAGGACCTGATCTACCGCGTGGCGTTGATGAGCGAAGAACTTGGTGAGATCGCCGAGTGCGTGACGAAGGGCAAGGCGCGCGAGCAGCTCGCCGAAGAGGTCGCGGACCTGTATATCCTTCTCCTCGGGACAGCGATCGCGGCGGATTTCGATCTGCGCGAGGCGTTCTGGCGCAAGATGGACAAGCTTGCTGCCCGGGAATCGCGCATGATTAACGGGCGGATTCGTGTTTCGGAATTCAGGGATTAGCAAGCCGTGTCCAAATCCGCCACCGCGCCATCCCTCGTACACGGCCCTTGCCTTGGTCCCATCGGCGAGGGGAGTGCTCTTTCTGCAGGTTTTTTTGTGCACCATTCCTCGCGCGCGGCCCTTGCCTCGATCCCGTCCCCAGAAGCCGCTAGGTTGACGGACTCTGTAACCGGGAGCCGGCAGGAGAATCCATGAAACTCGTCATCCTCGATCGTGACGGCGTTATTAATTTCGACTCCGACGAGTACATCAAATCGCCGGAAGAGTGGGCGCCGATCCCTGGCAGCCTCGAAGCGATTTCGCGGCTGCACCGCGAAGGCTATACGGTGGTCGTGGCAAGCAACCAGTCGGGGGTGGCGCGTGGACTGTTTTCCATGGATATGCTTGCCAAGATTCACGACAAGATGCTGACCGCCGTGCGCGCCAAGGGTGGCGAGATTGACGCCATTTTCTTTTGCCCGCACGGTCCGGACGACGGTTGTCGTTGCCGCAAACCCCTGCCAGGATTGTTTGAGGAGATCGCCACGCGCCTCAACCGAAGTCTCGAAGGCGTTTTCGCCGTGGGCGACTCCGAGCGCGACGTGGTCGCGGCGCGCGCGGTGTCCGCGCGCCCGGTGTTGCTGCGCACCGGCAAGGGCGAGCGGACGCTAAGGAAATCCAAGTCGCTTGATAGCGCGCCGGTGTTTACGGACCTTGCCGCCTTCACGGACGCCCTACTCGCCGGGGAGCTCGCCTGATCGCCGTGCAGTGGCTGCGCTCGCTTCTGTTTAACCTGTTCTTGTGGATCTCGGTGCTGATCTATGCACCGCTTGCGCTCTTTACGTTTCCGTTTCCAGTGCGGGCGCGATATGCCTTCATTTCCGGCTGGGCCCGAATGCAGCTGTGGCTCGCGCGCTGGCTGGTCGGTATCCGCTATCGGGTCGAGGGGCGCCAGCACCTGCCAAAGGGCGCGGCGATTGTGCTTGCCAAGCACCAGTCCACATGGGAGACCATCGCCTTTCAGGAGATCCTGCCGCCGCAGGTGTGGGTGCTGAAGCGTGAACTTATGTGGCTACCGCTGTTCGGTTGGGCGCTCGCCCTGTTGAAGCCGATTGCGATCGATCGCGGGGCGGGGCGCAAGGCGGTCGAGCAGGTGATTGAGCAGGGCAGGCGTCGCCTCGCCGATGGGTTTTGGGTCATCGTGTTCCCGGAGGGCACACGCGTGGCACCGGGTCATCGCCGGCGCTTTGGCATCGGCGGGGCCGTGCTGGCGGCCGAGACGGGTTATCCAGTTGTGCCGATCGCCCACAACGCCGGCAGCTTCTGGCCGCGGCGAAAGATCCTGAAGAAGCCCGGGACAGTGCAGGTTGTGATCGGTCCGGTGATCGAGAGCGCCGGCAAGACGGCCCAGCAGATCACGGCCGAGGCCGAGCACTGGATCGAGACCGAAATGGCGCGCATCGAAAACCGGGCCAGCTGAGCGCAACGCGGGTCGGTGCCGCTCGCGCTAGCCGTCGGTACCCAGGCGGGCAAGCCGGCCAAATTCCTCAAGCGTTAGCGTTTCAGCGCGTCGTTGCGGATCGATCCCGGCGGCGAGCATCTGTTCCGCATCGATGAGCCCGCGCAGGGTATTGCGCAACGTCTTGCGCCGCTGGGCAAATGCGGCGCGCACCAGCTGGCCGAAACGTGTCGGGTCACGCACGGCGATCGGCGGCTGCGCATGCGGCGTGAGGCGCACCACCGACGAGTGCACCCTGGGCGGCGGGGAGAACGCGCCGGGCGCGACATCGAAACAGCGTGAAACGCCGAGTCGCCACTGGATCATCACACTGAGCCGGCCATAGTCCTTGCCGCCCGGCGTCGCAACAAGGCGATCGACCACCTCTTTTTGCAGCATGAACAGCATGTCCTGCACGACCCCGAGCTGTTCGATCAGGTGAAACAGCAGGGGGGTCGAGATGTTGTAGGGCAGATTGCCGATGAGTCGCAGTTTCTCGCCGCTTGCGACGAGGGTGCTGAAGTCGAAGGTCAGGGCATCTGCGCTGTGGATGGTGACCTGATCGGGGGGCAAAGCGCGCTGTAGGAGCGTGACCAGATCGCGATCGAGCTCCACGGCGTGCAATCGCGCGACTCTTCCGAGCAGCGCACGCGTCAGCGCACCCTCTCCCGGCCCGATCTCGCAGACCGAATCGGTTGGCTGCGGCGCGAACGCGTGCAGGATGCGATCGATGACGCGGGCATCGCGCAGAAAGTGCTGCCCGAAACGCTTTTTGGCGCGGTGACTCATCGCCGGCAGAGCTCGCGGGCGAGATCGATGGCGGCGTAGAGACTCGAAGGGTCGGCTTTGCCCGAGCCGGCCAGCTCAAGGGCGGTGCCGTGGTCCACTGACACACGGACGAATGGCAGGCCGAGCGTGATGTTCACGGCATGCTGGAAGTCGTGATGTTTCAAAACCGGCAGGCCTTGATCGTGGTACATGGCAAGGACCGCGTCGATGTCGGCGAGGCGCGACGGAATGAAGGCCGTGTCGGCCGGCACCGGACCAATGAGTTGCATGCCCACAGCACGCAAGCGCTCGAGCGTCGGTTCAATTATCTCGCGCTCTTCGCGTCCCAGATGGCCGGACTCGCCGGCATGCGGGTTTAGCCCGCATACGAGAATCCGCGGCTCGGCGATGCCGAACCTGCTGTGCAGGTCAGCGTGAAGGACTTTGATCACGGCAGTCAGCCGCTCGCGGGTGATGGCGCGCGGCACGTCCGCAAGTGGCAGGTGGGTGGTGACCAAGGCCACTCGCAGATTCTGGCAGGCCAGCATCATCACGACCGGAGCATTGCCGCAGCGCTCGGCCAGGAATTCGGTATGGCCGGTGAATGGTATGCCAGCGTCGTTGATTACGCCTTTGTGTACCGGGCCGGTTACCAGCCCGTCGAACTCGCCGTGCCGGCAGCCTTCGATGGCGACGCGCAACGTTTCGATCACGTAGCTGCTGTTGGCAGGATCGAGAGCGCCGGGAACCACGGGGGAGGTTGTCTGGATGTGCAGCAGGTAGACTCCGGCCGCGGCCGCGGCGCGTCCGGGCCAGTCCGGCAAGGCAGGCGTCAGGTCGAGCATCGCGGCACGTTGATGCAGCATGGCGCGATCCGCGACCAGGACAATAGCCGCGTCGTCGGCGCGGACATCGATCGTGAGGCACAGGTCGGGACCGATACCGGCGGGCTCACCGGGGGTCAGGGCAAGTACCGGCAGGCTGGGCATAGGGGAATTCTACCCGCAAGCACTGCCAGGGCGCCGTTGCTCAGCCTGCGTCTTCCAGGAAATATTCGACATATGCTTCGTCGCGCAGCTGGCGTATCCACTGTTCGAAGCGCTCGTTCGCCTTGCGGCTGTGAATCTGCTGGCGCGCAGCGGCGCGCAGCCGCTCCTGGGTGACATCGCGGTCGCGGCGTTCGAGCACCTGGATCAGGTGCCAGCCGAACTGGGACTGTACCGGTGGACTGAGTTCTCCGGGTTTCAGGTCGGCCATCGCCTTTTCGAATTCCGGCACCATCTGGCCAGGATTGACCCACCCGAGATCGCCGCCACTGGCGGCCGAACCGGGGTCCTCCGAGTGCGCGCGCGCCAAGGCGGCAAAGTCCTCTCCCAGCAGCACACGCTCGCGCATCTGTGCGAGTTTGCGCTGCGCTTCCTGCGGCGACTGGATTTCGCTCGGCCGCAGCAGGATGTGGCGGGCGTGTGTTTGAATAATCGGGTCGGTCTTTACTTCGCCGCGCTTGTCGATGAGCTTGAGCAGATGAAAACCGCTCGGACTGCGGAGTACCTCGCTGATCGCTCCGACCGGCATCGTCTTGAGCGCGGCGACGAACAGCTCCGGCAGCTCCCCCGATTTCTTCCAGCCAAGCTGACCGCCTTGCAGGGCCTCAGCGCCCTGCGACTGGCCGATGGCTGTCAGGCTGAATTCCGCCCCGGCGATGAGCTTCTGTCGCAAGGCCTCGGCGCGCTGGCGGGTCTCCTGAATTACCTCGGGCGAGGCCGCCTCTGGCAACGCCAGCACGATATGGGCGATGTTGTACTCGACACTGACGTTGCGGCGGCTCTCCTCGCTCTCAATGAACTCCGTAATCTCATTGTCGGTGACCATCACGCGGTTGCCGATCTCGCGTTCCTGCAGCTGTTGGATGGCAATCTGATCGCGGAGGTTCGCGCGAAAGCTCGCCCAATCGCCGCCTTCCCGTCCGACTCGCTCGCGCAGCGCGTCCACCGTCATGCCGCCACGTTCGGCGATGCGCGCGATCGCGCGATCCACGTCTGCTTCGGCCACCCGGATGCCTGGATCCGCTCAATGATGAGCCGATCGAGCAGCTGGCGGCGAAGCACGTCATCGGCAGGCAACGCGCCCCGCCGCTCGGCAGTCAGCTGGCGTTTCACCTCGGTGAGTCGGCGCTCGAGCTCGGTTGCCGTGACCACATCGCTGTTGACGATGGCGACTATCCGGTCGACGTCCTGTACAGCGGCGTCCGTCTTGGCGCCGGACTCCGCGGCGAGAAGGCGCACGGGGGCCAGCGCAGTAAGCGCCAGCAATATGATGAGAGAAGACCCAGAAGACCGCATGGTGAACGACGTGGTATGAGCTGCCAGGACCCGCAAGGCGCCAAAGCATAGCAGAAGGCGCTGCCCCCAAGCAGGGAGACCGCTACGGATCGAATAGGTTCCGGGTCGGTGGTGGCGTCTCGTAGCGGGTCAGGCCCTGCTCGAGCGGATCCTCAGGGCGGCGCCCGGTGTGTCCAAGACCGATCAACTGGATTTCGAACAAGATACTGCTGACCTGTTGGGCATCGCTGGGAGAGTAGCGCCGGCTCCAGTATATGCGCGCGCCCCAGCAACAGCTCCGGTACTGGATGCCGGCATTGGTCTCGACATTGCGTTCATCGAAGAATGAGTAGAGTGACCGGCCGAACAGCCCCCACCGATTGAACACCGGCCAAGTACCTGAAATGTCAAATTGGCGAAGATCGTTACGGATGTAGCGGTTTCCCACATTGATGATGCGGTACTTGTCGGGGTGGTACTGGAGGTAGACTCCCGATCTCTCGGTCTTTCTGTCATCGGCATTCCACTGGATGTCGGCCTGGGCGTACCAGCCCTGCCCGATCCCGCCAAAAATCTCGCCGGCGTAGTCAGAACGCCTAACATCGACCGTACCGGGAGGTAGGTTGACACGACGCTCGTCGAGATAAGCGATTCGACCGACACTGATGTGCATGTACTCGTGCCCATCAGTGCCACTGAGGACTCGGGCTGTCAGTGCGGTCGTAAGCTGATTGGCGTCGCCAATGCGGTCGCCGCCCACGAAGCGGTTCTCCTGGAAGAGATTTCCAAAGGCGAAAGTGGGCGTGGAGGTATCGAATATCGGCAAACTGTCCTGATTCTTGTACGGGACATAGACATAGAACAATCGCGGTTCTAGCGTCTGCTTGATTCTCGTTCCGAACCATTGCGTCGAGCGATCGAAGAAGAGACCACTATCAAGAGTCGCGTATCCAAGCGCGATAGCGGGGTTGTCATCTTCGGCGTTATCAAGATGGTATCCCAAGTATCGCGCACCCACTTTTGGGGTCAGGAATGCATATGCGTTGGCTAGGGGAAGCGCCAGACCCGGAATTATCTCGAGTCGTGTTCCGGTCACTCTGGCGTCGTCCACGAGGAAGTAGTTCGCTTCGCTGTACAGTTGTGGGTGTAGCTGATTGGGGGCAGCGTGATCTTGATAGGCGAGTATCAGCTGGGGCAGCCGCTTGTAAGGGTACTGACTGCTGGTCAGAGTCGGATCAATTGTCTGAAAGTTCATTGCCTGCGCCTGAAAGCGCCAATCCGGGCCACCGTAGGTAAGCGCAGCGACCTGTGGCAAGACCGTCTGGGCAGTAACCCCGATATTGTTGCCAAAGTCATCCAAATATTGCTTGTCAGACACCGCGCTGACATCGATTGACGCCGACCAGCGGGAGCTGAGCCGACTCTGCTGCAGCCATCGGCCGGCGGCTCGATCGTCATTGGCGACCCGGTCGTTCGGCAGATACTCAAGGTCGAGCTTTCCTGTGGTGCCAGGGAACAGATAACGGAACTCGTTCTGCACCTGCAGCCCGCGTTTAGTGAGCAGTCGAGAGGTCAGCGTGTCATCGAGATTCGGAGCGATGTTGAAATAGTAGGGAATGTCCAGTTCGAAGCCGCGCTTGTCCGACAAACCTGCAGCAGGCATCAGGAAGCCGGACTTGCGCCCCTGGCTGATCGGAAAGTTGAGGTATGGCCAATAGAAGACCGGCAGCCCCTCAATCTCCAGGGTGGTGTGGTAGGCCGTGCCGATGTCGTCGGCGGTGTCGAGCTTCAGCTCCCCCATGCGCAGGTACCAGTCATCCTCGCCCGGCGGACATGTCGTGTAGCGCACGTCGAAAAGCTTGGTCAGATCGGGGCCGGCAAACTCAATCCGCTGGGCATCCCCACGTGCACCGATACGGTCGACCCGGTAAGTCGCCGCAGCGGAGTGCCCCTCGCGGCTGCGACTATTGAGCTCGAGCTCGGAGGTTGCGAATTGCGCGGTGCCGGTCTCTTGCAGTACCACGCTGCCGCGCGCGCGCGCCGTGGTATCCCGTTCGTCGTAGTCCATGTGGTCGGCACTCAGGCTCTGACCGTCGCGCTCGAGCTGGACGCGCCCGACAAATTCTGCCTTCTCACCCGGCGTGCCGCTGGCCTCCTCGGCCCGAATGGTGATTAGGGCATCGGCCGGGATCGGGACGCGCGGCGTGGTCGGTCGCACTACCTGACCCTTCGCGCTGACCTCCGGGCATCCTGGCGGTGGGGGGACGTCCGCGCGCGCCACGTTGTACGCCGGCCGAATGCCGCCGGCAATGCCTAGGCCGCACAGGAGGCCGACCAGCAGGCGGGCACGGTGCATGGAGGTGATGAGGTCAGGTTGTCTTATGATGGCTGGGTCATAAAATTGCACACAACCCTTGGCCCATCAAGTTTGGGCGCGAGTGCCCAAAGATGCCTTCTTCGCTTTCAGCCATGATTCTTGCCGCCGGGCGTGGCGAACGCATGCGGCCACTCACGGATGTCGTTCCGAAACCACTGTTGTCGGTCGCCGGTCGACCACTGATCAGCTATCTCATCGAGGGGCTCGCGACCGCCGGGATCCGTGACATTGTCATCAATTACGCTCATCTTGGTGAACAGCTAGTCGCGGCGCTTGGCGACGGGGAACGATTCGGGGTCCGTATCATCTATTCCGCGGAGGGTCCGACTGGCCTTGAGACCGGTGGTGGCATCTTCCGGGCGCTCGATCTGATTCACACCGATCCGTTCCTGGTGGTCAATGGCGATATCTGGACGGACTTTCCGTTTGGCCGCCTGCCAGATGCGCCCCCCGGGCTGGCCCACCTGGTGCTGGTGGACAATCCGTCACACCATCCCGGGGGCGATTTTGCACTGGAAGATGGGCGCGTATTGGACAAGGCACTCCCGCGGCTCACGTTTAGCGGGATTGGGGTCTACCGGCGCGCCTTGTTCGCTCACTGTACGGCCGGGAAGTTTCCGTTAGCGCCGCTGCTGCGCGCGGCCATGCAAGACGCGAAGGTGAGCGGCGAGCACTACCGTGGCAAGTGGTTCGATATCGGTACCCCCGAGCGGCTCTCCGCGCTTGAACTGACCCTGCGCTAGCGACTGGGGCGTTCCCGCACCATCAGTTTTATATGTTTTTCAGTGAGTTACGATAGTGCTGGCAGTTGCCAGCCGAAACCGGGGACAATATGAGTGCGGGGCCGCCTGCCTGGTGCCCCGAAGATTCACGGGTTAAGGATGATAAAAAACCGGTAACACCGCGCACCTGATGAGGGTTGGGACGGGTGTTACCGGTCCGATACGTACAGCCGCGGGGTTTGTCATCCGTTTCGGGTTCTTCGGTGTCCGGTATGGCGGTTTCCCGCTTTGCGGTCCACGCGTCACACCCCGGATGTTCCCCGCCTAAGCCACTTACTTCTTCTTCTTAGCGGCTTTCTTCTTGGCTTTTTTCTTCGCTGCCATGGTGAGCTCCTTTGGGTTGTGGGTTAAGGGACTACTACTGCTGATAAGCCGGCTGTAGCCGGCTTGGTACTGCCCGGTTTGCCGCGTTCGCGCCTCTGGCGCACGCAGCCAAGCAGGAAGGACGGTGCTCCACTGTCCTTGAGGGTTCTGTCAGGGTGAGGGATGGGGGGTTCGCGCGGGTGATCAGCTGTCGCGGACCAACATGCTTTCCCGAATAACCCGACCCGGCGGCCTCGCGGTGCCCCCAGGTCTCGTACCGCATGCTAGCTGCTGTGGTACTTCGCAATCGAACCAAAATGACTTTCGGCTCCGTTGGGTTTCCAGTTCCGCCTCGCTTCCCGGTATCACTCGCCGCGCATTGCGACGAACTCCGTTAACGGGTCGGTGACTACCTTGTCATCGCTACTTCAGACTTAGCACAGCATCCTTGTGTGTCAAGACACTAATGCAAAAGCATGCCAATTGCAATACGAGCGGACACCAACGCAACGACTGATCGCGAGTACTGAGTGAGCTACATTCACGCGTCGATCGCGACCACGATGCATTCGTTGATCTCATCCACACTTCGAGTCCGCGCAGTTGAGACAGGTCATGCATCCATCCATCTTGATGACCGCCTTGGTGTGACATTTCCCGCAGACTTGCGCGTCGGCAGGGAACTCGCCGTTCTGTTCCGGGTTTTCGCGTGACGGATCCTGGCGTGCCTGCATCTCCGCACGCTTCTCCGCAATAAACTGTTTGCGGTGTTCGTCCAGATCGTCGGTCGGAATGAGTCCGATCATGCGAAGGTGACACTCGATCACATCGCCGAGATCGGCCACCAGTGATGGCGTATAGCGACCCTTCTTGAAATAGCCCCCGCGCGGATCGAATACCGAGCGCAATTCCTCGACGAGGAAGGTCACGTCACCGCCTTTGCGGAAGACTGCAGAGAGGACGCGCGTTAGCGCAACCACCCACTGGAAGTGATCCATGCTCTTCGAATTGATAAAGATCTCGAACGGGCGCCGCTTTTCGTGCGCCGTGCCCGCATTCAGCACGATATCGTTAATCGTGACGTACAACGCGTGCTCGGTGAGCGGCGTTTTTATTTTGTAGGTCGAGCCAAGCAGAACCTCCGGGCGCTCGAGCTTTTCGTGCATGTGCACGACATTGCTTTCGACCCGCTTGGGCTCCTCGTTCTTGACGACTTCGTAGCCGGTAATCTTTTCGCTGATCTTGATGGTCATTTTGTTCTCTCCCGTGGGGTCGCCGGGCACAAGCGACTGCGAATCAGCCTCGCACTGCCCAGGCCCCGAAAGGTGCTCCTGTCTGTCCTCAGAACTTGCCGTAATAGCCTTCCTTAAGCGCGTCGTAGAGATTGGCGGCGGTATGCCGCTCGCCGTCGTATTCGATCTCGTCGTTGCCCTTGACCTCGACCGTCTCGCCATTGTCCAGCGTGAACCGGTAACGCGTGTTTTCCAGATCCTTGTCCTTCACCAGTACGCCCTGGAAGGCCTCCGGGTTGAATCGGAATGTCGTGCAACCCTTCAGGCCTTTTTCGTAGGCATACATATAAATGTCCTTGAAATCGTCGTAGGGAAAAGTTGTCGGGACATTGGCGGTCTTGGAAATCGACGAATCCACCCATTTCTGAGCCGCCGCCTGAATATCGACGTGCTGGCGAGGGGAGATGTCATCCGCCGCGACGAAATAGTCCGGTAGGGCATGCTTTGGGTCCGCCGCATCGGGTGCGGCCTCGGCATTGATTAGTTCCTTATAAGCGAGCAACTCGTAGGAGTAGACATCGATCTTCTCCTTGCTCTTCTTGCCCTCGCGGATCACGTTGCGGGCGTATTTGTGGGCGAATGACGGCTCGATACCGTTTGAGGCGTTGTTGCCGAGCGACAGAGAGATCGTTCCGGTGGGCGCGATCGACGTATGATGGCTGAAGCGGGCGCCGTGCTTGGCGATGCGTTCCGTTAGCGCATCGTCAAACTGCTGCATGTACCGGCTGTACCTGGCGAGCAGGACCTTGCCCTTTACCTGGTCTCCTACCTTGTGGCCGTCGCGACGCATCTCGGGACGTCGGGCCAGCATCTCCTCGGTCACGGTAAACGGTACTTCCATGATTGGGGCCGGCCCTTTCTCGACGGCAAGCGCAACACCTTCTTCCCAGCCTACCTCGGCCATCTCGCGCGCGACCGCCTCGGTGAATTCGAGCGACTCAGGTGACCCATACCTTATCCTCAGCATCGTGAGCGCCGACCCAAGGCCGAGGAACCCCATGCCGTGGCGGCGCTTGTGGTGGATCTCGTGGCGCTGCTGCTCGAGCGGCAAACCATTGATCTCCACCACGTTATCCAGCATCCGCGTGAAGATCCGCACCACCTCGCGGTAGCGGTCCCAGTCGAAGCGGGCTTCGGGAGAAAAGGGCTGTTCGACGAATTTCGTGAGGTTCACAGAGCCGAGCAGGCAGGAGCCATACGGGGGAAGCGGTTGCTCTCCGCAAGGATTGGTAGCCCGAATATTCTCGCAGAACCAGTTGTTGTTCATCTCGTTGATACGGTCAATCAGGATGAACCCGGGTTCAGCATAGTCATAGGTGGACGTCATGATGAGGTCCCACAGCCGCCGCGCCGGGATGGTCTTGTATACCCTGCAGGCAATGCGACCAAGAGAATCCTTCACATAGTTGCTGCTCTCGTATGGCCAGTAGCGCCAGACGATCTTGTTGTCGGGATCCTCGTACTCATGCTGGTTGGCCGGGAACACCAGGTCCCAGGCCGCATCATTCTTGACGGCCTGCATGAATTCATCGGTAATCAGGCAGGAAAGGTTGAACTGCCGCAGCCGGCCGTCCTCGCGCTTGGCGCGGATGAAGTCGGCCACGTCCGGATGAGCGATATCGAAAGTCCCCATCTGGGCGCCACGCCGTCCCCCGGCCGAGGACACCGTGAAGCACATGGCGTC
>Ga0111171_1209_pt1 | contig 12973 bp, 8 predicted proteins | sample DeeMarSWOR324_28_FD_80232 | JGI IMG/M metagenome (GOLD analysis project Ga0111171, IMG submission 80232) | Acidithiobacillales bacterium SM23_46 | reverse complement strand
CGGCTCAGGATGCGCGAGAGGGTCTCGGGTTGGATCGCCAGCCGCGAGGCGATAACTGCTTTCGGTGTGGTGAGCTCGACATCGGTATGCTGGGTGCGATCACCCGGGATCTGCTCGAGCAGGTAGGCGACCAGCCGGTAGGTCGCGTTCTGGAGCGTGAGACTTTCGATCTGGTTCACCAACAGGTGCAGCCGTCGACTCATCGAGGCCAGCAGGCCAAAACAGGCGTCGCGCGAATCGTCGAGCAGCTTGAGAAAGGTCTTCTGATCGAACGCGACCACACGTGCCTCGCTCACCGCTTCGGCATTGACCGGATACCGACCGTGTGTACCCATGAACATCACCGCCTCGGCAAAGGTTTCGCCGGTGCGCATGAGCTCGATGATTTTCTCGTCGCCCTCCGGGGAGAGGCGAAACAGCTTAACCAATCCCTCGCGCATGAAATAGAAACGCTCGGCCGGTTCGCCTTGTCGAAATACCGGATCGCCCGGTTGCAGCCCAAGTTCCTGTGCGGTCGTGAGCAGCTTGGCGAGGTGCTCTTCGCTCATGTCGGCGAACAGGTAGTTGCGCCGTAACTCGGTACTGAGCTCGATGGTCTGGTTCATCGTGGTGAATAATAACCTCCCGCCGCGCGCGGCGTAACGCAATTGGCGCACGCTAGGAGCGGCACGGAAAATGCGCTACCGTTTCCGCGCATGCTGACACTCGACGAAGCCCAGCAGAAGCTCATGGCCGCCATCGTGCCCGGTGAGGGCACGGAACACGTGGCGCTTGCCCGGGGAATCGGGCGCTACGTGGCCGCGCCGGTGCATGCCGTGGTCGATAATCCGGCCTTCGATAACTCCGCCATGGACGGTTACGCCGCCGCTACCGCCGAACTGCTGGCGGCAGGCGGCCGCTTGCAGCTTGTCGGTGAGGCAAGTTGTGGCGATGCCCCGGGACGACTGGTGCCGGGGACGACCATGCGGATCTTCACCGGCGCACCGCTGCCGATCGGCGCGGATACCGTGGTAATGCAGGAGGAAGTCGCGCGCGAAGCCAATGAGGTGCGGTTTCCCTCCATACCCCAGGTTGGCCAGTACATTCGCCGCCGTGGCGAGGATTTTCGTGCTGGCGAGCAGCTTTACCGGTCGGGACAGCGACTGCGCACGCATGATCTGGCGCTGCTTTCGGCGGCCGGCGTGGTCGAGGTTCCCGTGCGCCCGCGCCCGCGTGCGCTAGTGGTGGCGACCGGCAACGAGCTGGTGGCGCCCGGCACGCCGTTGCGACCTGGGCAGATCTATGAATCCAACCGGCTTGCCACACTGTTGCTGCTGGGAGCGGCCGGTGCGGAGGCAATTGATGGCGGCACGGTGCGAGATGAACCTGCGGCGCTGCGCGCTTTGCTTGCCCATGCCGCGGACTACGATTTCATCGTGACGAGTGGTGGAGCCTCGGTCGGCGACCATGATCTCGTCAAGCAGGTTTTCGCCGAGATCGGGCAAATCGACTTCTGGCGCGTGAAGATCAAGCCGGGCAAGCCAGTCGCCTTTGGCAAGGTCGGCGGCAAGACCCACTTCTTCTCGCTACCCGGCAATCCGGTGTCGAGCCTCGTGACTTTCAAGTTGTTCGTCGAGCCGGCAATCGTGGCGTGGCATGGGGCAAGTTACCGCATGCCGCTTGTGTCGGCTGTGGCGGCAACCGACTTCTCCCGGCGTGACGCGATTCGCATGGAGTTTTTGCGCGCGCGCCTCAGGCAGGATGGCGTGCATCTTGTGGCCGAGGTGCTTCGCGGCCAGGGTTCGCACCAGATTGGTACCATGCGTCATACCAACGCGCTGTTGCGAATTGATGCCGATGTGACCGGTTTTCGGAAAGGTGACACGGTGACCGTCATGCCACTCGGCGAAAGCGTCGACGCAGCCTGACACGGCCCAACCGCGCGGTGCTGCGCCTCAAGTTCTGTCTCGTCTACCTCCACGCGGGTCGCGCAACGAGAATCTTGTGATCGAGATTGACGGCAGTACCGGGGAGGGTGGGGGTCAGCTGGTGCGCACGGCATGCGCCTTGTCGGCACTGACCGGCACGGCAATCCGGCTGTTCAGCATCCGCGCGCGCCGCGCGCCGCCCGGTCTTGCGCCGCAGCACCTCACGGCGGTGCGAGCAGTGGCGGCACTGTGCGGTGCTGAGGTCGAAGGTCTCGAGGTGCGCGCGTCTGAGATCCGCTTTCGTCCGCAGGCGCTGCGTGGCGGTGAATATCGATTCGACGTCGGTACCGCCGGGTCGATCACGCTGGTGCTGCAAGCGGTGCTGCCGGTGGCGTTCGCCTGTCCGCAACCGGTGCGGTTGATTGTGTGTGGCGGAACCGACGTCCGGGCGGCGCCACCGCTCGATTATTTGCGATTCGTGTTTCTCCCGCTGCTCGAGCGCATCGGCCTGTCGGCGTCGCTCACGCTGCATACTCGAGGCTATTACCCACGCGGCGGCGGAGAGGTTACCGTGGACGTGCGCCCCGGGTCACCGCGGTGCCTGGTGCTCGATGAGGCCGGCAAGCTTGAAGCGATCGGAGGTGTGGCGCATGTGGCGAACCTTCCGGTCCACATCGTTGAGCGCATGCAGGACACGGCCGAACAGCTGCTGCGCCCGCTGCTGCCTGCCGTGCATATCAAGCCGGAGGCGCTCGGACCCGACCGCGCGATCGGCGCGGGTGGCGCGATCGCGCTGTGGGCGCGAACCAGCACGACGTTGCTGGGTGGCGGCGCGGTGGCGCAGCGCGGAATTCCGGCGGAGCGGATCGCGCGCGACGCGGCGGAGCCGCTGCTCGCCGATTTGCGGGTGGGCGCGACGCTCGATTTGCACGCGGTGGATCAGCTGCTCATCTATCTGGCGCGCGCGCCAGGCGAATCGCGGTTTCAGGTTCGAGCGCTCACGACGCACGCCGAAACCTGTCTATGGCTGCTGCGCCAGTTTCTGCCGCTTGAGGTGAACGTACACGCGGAGGCGGAATTGACATCGATCAGCTTGCGCGCGCCTCGAGGCGACTGACGCTCAGTCCGGTCCGGCGCGTTTGCGCCCGGTGATCATGCTCCGCACCAGATTTTCGCGATGGACCAGGCTGCTCGCCAGCACACCCGCGATGTGTAACAGGACCAGAATCACAGTCAGATCTGCCAGAGCCTCGTGCAGCTCCTTGAGCAGACCGTCGTCGTCACGATTATGTTCATCCCGACCGTTGGCACGGGCCATGGCGATCGGCGCAAGCGTTGCCGCGGCGATTTGATCCGGGCTAGAGGCTTCGCCAGGCAAGAGCAGGTAGCCCGTGATGCCAGTCAGGGAAAGGCAAACCAGCAGGGTCACCACCATCGCGCCGCCAAGCGGATTGTGGCCAAGGTAGCGTCGGGCACGCATCGTTACCATTGCTAGTGCGTAGCCGAGGATCACACGGGGCGGAAACACGAAATCCCGGAAACGCGCATGCCGTGTACCGACAAAGCCCCAGACAATTCGCGCGGCCAACAATGCCAGAATGGCATAGCCAATCCAGATATGCAGACGCGATTCTTCGTCACCCGTTAGGTACGCGATGGCAAACAAGACAACCAGTGACCAATGAAAGACTCGTACGAAGGGGTCCCAGACCCTGATCTCCTCGGTGGATGGCATCGCGCGTCGGTCTCCCGGAACATGATTGAGAGCTATTGTATCGCGGTGCTTAGGCAACAGGCTGGCGGGACGTCGGCGATCGGCTTACCATGAACGGATTCACCATTCGCAGGCAGCATGAGTAATCGACGATGTCCGAGCTAAGTGATAAGGATCTCAAGCAATTCGAGCAGCGTTTCCTTGCGCGGCGCGACGAGTTGCGGCGCATCATTCACGACGAGCTGCTTGCCACGCAGCGCGAAGAGTTTGTCGAGCTGGCCGGTCAGGTGCACGACTCCGGAGATGAGTCGATCGCGGAGTTACTGATCGGCATCGACCTTGCTGGCCGCCAGCGCGAGCTGGAGGAAATGCAGGATGTCGAAGCGGCTCTGGAGCGCATCACGGCTGGCAGCTTCGGCGAGTGCATGGACTGCGGTGACGACATCAATCGCTCGCGCCTCGATGCCTATCCGACCGCCAAGCGCTGCCAGACGCGATACGAAACCACCCAACGCGGCGGGCGCGACGCAACACCAAGTCTCTAGTACCAACCAACATCCGGCAGCTGGCGCTCCCACGCCCAAGACTCAAGACCAGTTCAGGCCGGCACTGCGCGTAAGGGCGACACCCACGATATACCCGAAAGTGAGCAGCGCGCCGGCAAGAGCGGCCAGGCGTACCGCCTTGGTGCGCCCACGCTTAAGCGCCACCATGCCGAGTCCGATATAGATCACCAGTGCAACGATCTTCGCGGTAAGCCAGCTTTGTACGAATGGGTACTGGGCGCTGAGCAGCGCCAGGGCCACACCCGTGCCGAGTAGAAGGGTGTCCACCACGTGCGGAAGGACACGCGTCAAGCGTGCCTGCAGCAGCGGCGAGTCAATGAGCATCCAACCGCCGCGCAGCACGAAGCCCGCGATGGAGATGGCGGCACAACTGATGTGTAGTGTCTTGAGCGGATCCATGGCAATCATCAAGGGCGACCCACGGGGATGTGGGGGTTAGCGTAACGCAGCAGCAGTTATCCAGGCCGACCGTCGGCACGGGCACGCAGAAAGAGCGGAGCATAGCGCGCCACCCATGGCACGAGGAAGACGAGCCACAGCGTCGCCGCGGCAACGTTCAAGCCGGCGCTATACGCGGGCATGAGTTCGGCTGTGAGGCGGGTAATGGCCGTTGCATTCAGGCCAAGCAGTGCAACCCAGGTTAGCGCGTCGGCCGCCAGTGCGTGCCCGGAATGTCCGAGTGTCACGCGCGATCCCATCGCCACGATCATGCCAGTGAGAAAACCTATGCCGAGCGCGTGCAGCGGCGCGCGTCCGAGCCAGTCAGTTCCGGTGGCAAGCAACAGCACGCTTTGCAGGGCGTACAGCGTCATCGCGATCCCCAGCCACAGAAAAGCGATGTGCAGCATGGCAAGCAACCGTGCGTGGAAGCTCGCGCGGAATTGCCATACCCACGAGTGGTGCAGCGCGGCGACTGCCAGCGGCGTGTCAGCGAGGAATCGCCACTGCGGCAGGCCGGCAAGTTCGAGTGCCGCGTGCGCCATCGCGCAGGCAAGTATTAGTGGAGGTCCCCATGCCGGCCTCACCATGAGGTAGTTCATGATGATGCTCGAGGAGAAGAACGGAATCATGCGGTGTGCAACCAGAAACACCACGGGCACAAGGAATAGCCAAAGCGCGACCTCGCGCCCCGCAGCGAGCCACTGTGGCCAATCAAGCACGATGCCGGCGAGATGCAGCGCAACGCCAAGCGCCCCCGCCGCGAGTGCCGCGTTCAGCAGCGGCTCATGCGTACCATGGCGCGGAGCGCGCCGGTAACAGCGATACAGCGCCATAAGCGCCAGCCCCCAACCCACGAGCGTGACGATGAGCGCGAGGGCGAGCAGTCCGGTCGCGGCGTAGAGTCCCACGTACCAAATAAGCTGTCCGGCCAAGAGCAGGGTAGCAACGAGGCTGTAAATCCGTGGCCCAATAGTCGGTCCCTCCATCCAGCGTGGATAAACAGTGAATAGGAAGCCAAACACGAAGAACGGAAATATGCCGTAGAGCACCAGAAAGCCGTGCGCCGCGACGGGCGGGAGCAGCATCGCAGGAGAAGCCCCAGGTGAAGCGCGACCGACCAACGCCACGAGCCACAGTCCCATCACCAGCACGACCTGCAACATGCCCATGAGGAACAGAGGGCGATGCGGCGCTGAGCGCAGAATCTGCCAGCGAGTGGGTAAAGGTTGGGTGGGCATTCGGACCATAAGGCCGTGGGCGTCCCGGGCATGACACACCCCCGGCGTTTCGCTGGCCTTGATGTTCATCAAGCCGACCAGCGGTGCCTGCCCCCTGATGTAACGGCGTGCCACGCGCTCACGGCGGAGGGGCCTGCAATTGCTCTGCTATTCTTCCGGAGGACGCCGGTCGCACCCGACACGGGGGATGTTTGCGGCCCGGGCGCAGGTATCGGGGCACTCCAGAGCGCTCCGACAACAGCGACGGAGGGGAAACTACTCCACCATGGGAAGTAGCTTGGCGCGGCTGTGGGCGCGTCTCACGTGCGCACCCGTAACGATAGCCGACGCCGAGCGTCGGCGGCAGATTCAATTTTTGTCGGGCCTGCTGCTCGCGCTTAGCGTGCTCGGGGCACTGTCGCTCGCCATCCAGGCGCTCTTTGTTCCTGGTTTTCATCGCACGCTCTTGTTTCTCGCACCGGCGCTGGCATTCCTGCTGGTCGCCTATGGACTCAACTGCACGGGGCGCTACATGCCCGCCGCGCTGATGGCCATGGCCATCATGGTCGCGGGAAGTATCAGCGCGTTGTGGGCGGATCCCAATGATGCTTTCGCGTTCGCTTATCTGGTCGTCCCGGTGTTTCTTGCCCGACTGTTCCTCGCCGAACGACACTTCCTGATCGCAACGGGAACCATCGTGTTGGTAGTCATGGTGGCGGCGTCCGCGCTTGACGTGCCGGTAGCCCGGGTCGCGGCCGGGTCGATTTTCGTTGTGCTGGTCTCCGCCATCCTGTGGCTCGCGATTCGCCATCGTGCTGCTGTGGAAAAGGATCGGCGTGCAGAGCTGGCGCAACGTGAGGCGCGCTACCGCTCGGTGATCACCACCATGGCGGAGGGCATCACCGTCCAGCTGAACGATTCCACCGTCGTGGACTGCAACCCGGCAGCTGAGAGGATTCTTGGCATGAGTCGTGACCAGCTTGCCGGGCGCACGCCTATTGATCCGCGCTGGCGCGCCATCCACCCGGATGGTTCACCGTTCCCTGGCGAGACCCATCCCTCGATGATCGCGTTGCGTACTGGCAAGCCGCAGAGCAACGTTGTGATGGGCGTATACCACCCCGACGGGAAGCTGGTCTGGATCTCCATCAATGCCCAGCCTATTCGCGGCGCCGAGGGAGGCCCGTCGCAGGGTGTGGTGTGTTCGTTCTCCGACATCAGTGATCAGCTGCGTCAACAGACAGAACTCGAGGCCAGCGAAGCGCGCTGGCGCGCCATATTCGATCAGACCTACCAGTTCAGCGGGGTGCTTGAGCCGGATGGCACTCTGGTTGAGGCCAACTGGACAGCCCTTGCGTTCGCGGGTGTCGAGCTTGCCGACGTGGTAGGCAAGCCGTTCTGGGAAACGCCATGGTGGAACCACTCACCGGTGCAACAGGAAAAATTGCGCGCGGGTATTGCTCACGCCGCGCGCGGCGAGTTCATCCGCTTCGAGACCACGCACCCGGCGCCGGACGGTACGCTTGCCTACGTCGATTTCTCGTTGAAGCCGGTGTTCGACGAGCGTGGCGAAGTGGTGATGTTGATCCCGGAAGGACGCGATATCACCGAGCGCATCCGCGCCGAGATGGCGCTGCGCGAAAGCGAGGCGCGGCTCATGGAGGCGCAGCAGATCGCGCACTTCGGGTCCTGGGAACTCGACGTCGTCGCAGGAACACTGAATTGGTCGGCCGAGATCTACCGGATTTTCGAGCTCGATCCGATTTCTACGGTGGTCGACTACGAATTGTTTCTGTCGCGCATTCACCCGCATGACCGGATCGCCGTCGATCATGCCTATGCGGAATCCGTCAAGAAACGAACGCGCTACGAGATCGTGCACCGGCTACTGATGCCGGATGGGCGAATCAAGTACGTGCGCGAAAGCGGCAGGACGCACTACAGCGAAGACGGTGTGCCGTTGCGCTCTGTCGGAACAGTTCAGGATGTCACGGCGCAACATGCGGCCGAGACACGCGTGCGCCAGGTCAACCGTCTGCTCGTTACGATCGCCGAAACCAATGCCATGATGGTGCGCGAGACCGAGCGCTCGCGGGTGATGGCGGAGTTATGCCGGATTCTGGTCGAACGCGGCGAGTATCGGATGGTCTGGATCGGACTGGCCGATTGGGCGAGCGGCGAATTGCGTCCGGCGGCCTCCGCCGGTCTCGCCGACGCCTACCTTGGCAAGATCAGTGTGCGCTGCGATGACACCCCGGAAGGCCATGGTCCGCTTGGTATCGCCGCGCGAACCGGCGAGCCAGTCGTGGTGAATGACACCGAGGCGGAACCGATCTTTCTGCCGTGGCGCGCGGCAGCGCGCGAAATGGGATTTCGTTCGGTGCTCGGGTTGCCACTCATCGTGGGAGGCGAGGTCGTCGGCACGATCGGCGTGTACGCCCAGACCACGGGCGCGTTCGAGACCGAAGAAACGGAATTGTTGGCGCGACTGGCCGACACCGTCGGGTACAAGTTGCGCGCCATCGAGGATGCGCTCGAGCGTCGCCGCGCCGAGCACGCACTTCGTGAAAGCGAGGCGCGCTATCGAAATATTGTCGAGACCGCGCACGAGGGTATCTGGACCATCGACGCCCAGGGTCGGACCACGTTCGTGAATCGCATGATGGCGGACATGCTGGGTTACAGCGTGGAGGAGATGACCGGGCGGGCGCTGTTCGACTTTATGGACGACGAGGGTCGCGAGATATCGGCGCGCAACATCGAGCGCCGTCGCGAGGGGATCGCCGAGCAGCACGAGTTCAAGTTTCTGCGCAAAGACGGCGCTGCCATCTGGACATTGCTTAACACCACTCCACTGCAGGATGAGCAGGGATACGCTGGCGCGTTGGCGATGGTTACCGACATTTCGGAGCGCAAGCAGGCCGAGGAGGCACTGCGTGCATCCGAGGCCATGCTCAACAAGGCGCAAGAGGTCGCCAATACGGGCAGCTGGACCTGGGATATGGGGAGCAATTCAGTCAGCTGGTCGCGGCACACTTACCGTCTCTATGGTGCCAATCCCGACGATCCGCCCACCGACCTGTAGCGACATGCCCGGGCTGCGCGAAAGCATTGCGAGCGGAAAGCGCGGCAAGAGCAAGCCGACCGAGTTTCGCGTCACCTGGCCGGATGGCAGTGTCCATTGGCTGTACGGCGAAGGGGAGGTGATCTGCAATGCGCACGGCGCACCCGTGCAGATGGTAGGAACGTTGCAGGACATCACCGAGCGTAAGCGCGCGGAACTGGCCCTGCGCGAAAGCGAGGCGCGCCTGCGAACCGTTGTCAGCAACGCCCCGGTGATACTGTTTTCGCTCGACCATGAGGGAAAGTTCGTTCTGTCCGAGGGCAGCGGGCTCAAGTCGCTCGGGTTGAAGCCGGGCGAAGTGGTGGGACGTTCGGTCTTCGACGTTTACAGCGATTTTCCGGAAATCTGCGCCGACGTTCGTCGGGCTCTGGCAGGCGAGGCATTTATCGCCGTGACAACGATTGGCGCGCTGGAGTACGAGGTGTACTTCTCGCCGATTACAGGTGTAGACGGCAAAGTACAAGCGATCAATGGACTGGCGCTCGACATCACCGAGCGCAAGCGAGCCGATGCGGCGCTGCGCCAATCAGAAGAGCGTTTCCGCCGCGTGTTTGAGGTGACGCCGGTTGTCATGTCAGTCACGCGCGAGCGCGATTCTTCCTTTGTGGACCTGAACGAGGCGTTTTGCGAGGTAACTGGCTGGGCGCGCGCGGAGGCGCTCGGCCGCACCGATCTCGATCTCGACCTGTGGCCGGATCCGGGCGAGCGCGAGAACATGATGCAGCAATTGCTCGCGCGTGGTGCCATCCACAATGCCGAGTGGCGCCTGCGCACGCGCAGCGGAGAGTTGCGCCATATCCTTGGTTCGGCCGAGCGCATGCGTTTGGCGGACGAGCCGTGCATCCTGCTGGTCGGTCAGGACATCACCGCGCGCAAGCGTGCCGACGAGCAGATGCGCAAGCTTTCCAGTGCGCTCGAAAACACTGCCGAGTCGGTCATGATTACCGACCGGCGAGGTGTGGTCGAGTACGTCAATCCGGCCTACGAATCCATTACCGGCTTCGCGCGCAACGAGGTAATCGGTGGCAAGCCAAGTATCGTGAAGTCCGGTCGCCAGGGCCCGGAGTTTTACCGTCAGCTGTGGCGTTCCATCACGGCAGGCGACGTGTTCAGCGAGGTGTTCGTCAACAAACGAAAGGACGGCTCGCTGTTCTACGAAGAGAAGACCATCACGCCGCTCAAGAACGATGCGGGCGAGATCACCCACTTCGTATCGACCGGCCACGATATTACCGAGCGCATGCAGACGCAGGAGCAGCTGCGCTTCCTCGCCCACCACGACGCGCTCACCGAGCTACCGAACCGCACCCTGCTGCTTGATCGTCTCCGGCAGGCGCTGGCGCGCGTGCGCCGCGGCAATCGCCGCCTGGCGGTGGTGTTTCTCGATATCGACCGCTTCAAGAACATCAACGATACGCTCGGCCACGATATCGGCGACCACTTGCTGCAGGACTTGTCGCAACGCCTGCTCGGTTGCCTGCGCGACGGCGACACGGTGGCGCGCTTTGGCGGCGACGAGTTCGTGGTGCTGCTCGATGATCTTGGCAGCGTGACTGACGTTACCGGCATTGCCTTGAAGATCCTCGAGGTGCTGAAACCCCCGTTTCTCGTTGGCGAGGCAACCCTGCACGTGACGGCATCGATTGGTATCAGTCTGTTCCCGAATGACGGCGAGGACTCCGGCACTCTGCTCAAGAACGCCGACACCGCCATGTACCGTGCAAAGGATCTCGGTCGCAACAATTACCAGTTCTACTCGGCGGACATGAGCGCACGCGCGTTCGAGCGTCTGACGCTGGAGAACTCCCTGCGTCATGCGCTCGAACGCGAGCAGTTCGTGCTCTACTATCAGCCGCAGATAGACGTTCGGTCAGGCAAGATCATAGGTGCCGAGGCCTTGTTGCGCTGGAAGCACCCCGAGTTCGGTCTCGTGGCGCCCGCCGAATTCGTGCCGCTGCTGGAAGAGACGGGACTTATCATGGCAGTCGGTGAGTGGGTGTTGCGTCGCGCCTGTTCGCAGTTGCGGCGCTGGCACGATGCCGGGCATGCGGGATTGCGCGTGGCGCTGAATCTCTCCAGCCGCCAGTTCAATGACCGCAACCTCGCCCGTGTCGTAGAGCGCATCGTTTCCGAATGCGGCGTGCGTCCCGACTGCATAGAGCTTGAGATTACCGAGGGGCTCATCATGCAGCAGACGCGCACCACGATGGACATTCTGTCCGCGCTCAACCAAACCGGCATCCGGCTCGGGTTGGACGATTTCGGCACGGGGTACTCGTCGCTCTCATACCTGCGCCGATTCCCGCTCGATACCCTCAAGATCGATCGCAGCTTCGTACTCGACATTCCAGCCGATCCGGATGACATGGCGATCACCCAGGCGATCATCATGATGGGACGCAGCCTAAAGCTGGACCTGATAGCCGAGGGAGTGGAGACGCCCGAACAGCGTGATTTCTTGATGGATCAGGGCTGTCCCGTCATGCAGGGTCACCTGTTCGGTCACCCGATGTCGGCCGAGGACTTCGATGTTCTGCTCGCCAGGCCAATCGAGCAGAAGGGCGGTCAAATGCCGAAGCGCGCTACGCGCGACGCACGCGGTGCGCCAGGTAAAGTGCGGCGCTAAGCACCAATAGGGCCACGCCCTGATGCGCCGCTGCCAACGTCAGCGGCACGCGCAGCAGCAGGGTGCTGATACCAAGCGTCACCTGAAGCGCGAGCGCAGCCAGCAGAAGGTGGTTGGCCGCGCCGACGTCGGACGGCAGCGCCAGTTTCCGGATGCGCCACCAGAAGGCGGCGATCACGCCAATCAGCACGTACGCGACGAGCCGGTGATTGAACTGCACCGTGCCGACGTTCTCGAACAGATTCACCCACCACGGTTGCTGCGACCACATGCCGACCGGGAAGAACGACTCGCCCATCAACGGGAAGGTGTTGTAGGCGAAGCCGGCGCGCGTGCCAGCCACCAGACCACCGGCGAGGATCGTAACGAACACGGCGCCGATCACCAGCCACGCAAAGCGCCGTAGTCCGGGCGCGGCGGCGACCGGTGTCGGTCGCAGCAAGTCGAGCATCAGCCAGAGCAGATAGGCATAGATCACCGCCGCCAGCCCAAGGTGCGCGGTGAGCCGGTAAGCGCTGACGCGCGGCGTATCCACCAAACCGCTGGCAACCATGAACCAGCCGAGCGCACCCTGCAGCCCTCCGAGCGCGAACACGCCGATCAACCTGAGCGTGAAGCCGGGCGGGATACGCTTTCGCCACCAGAAGTACAGGAAAGGTACCAGCACCACGAACCCGATCAGTCGCCCGAGCAGGCGGTGATAGTACTCCAGCCAGAAAATGCCCTTGAAGCCCTCGAGGTCCATGCCGCGATTGATCTTCTGGTACTCCGGCGTCTCCCTGTACTTTTCGAACTCTGCGAGCCACTCGGCTTCGTTGAGTGGCGGCAGGGCACCGATTACCGGCTTCCACTCAACGATGGACAGTCCGGAGTGCGTGAGGCGGGTGACGCCGCCGACGACCACCATGGCGAACACCAGCACGGCACAGACGAACAGCCACAGCGCGATGGGGCGCGTGTCGGCATGGGATATGCGATTGAGTGTGGGGTCCATCAGTATTTCCTTAAACACCAATGTTTCGTGCGAGGCAGAGTTCGTCGCGGCAAACGGCCGAGCATTCTAGCCAAATGCAAGCCGGCACGCTAAGGCGGGTGGATTGCCGGGCGAACGGCCAATCGGCCCAAGCTTGACCTACATCAAGTCATTTTTCCCAAGTCTCACTAACCTTCTGCAAGGTGTCTTGGTGCGGGCCGAGCAGGCCGGCGTCAGGGCGCGCAGTGGTTGCGGCTACGAAAACAACATTCACTCAGGAGGAGCGACCATGGCCGATCCGTCCGCACCGAAGTCCTCTCGCGAGGAACGCATTCCCACCATGCAGCGCATCCTCGACAACCCGTTCCTGCTGTTGTTCCTGGGTGTCGTTGTGCCTGCCGTGCT
>Ga0111171_1046_pt1 | contig 13119 bp, 27 predicted proteins | sample DeeMarSWOR324_28_FD_80232 | JGI IMG/M metagenome (GOLD analysis project Ga0111171, IMG submission 80232) | Acidithiobacillales bacterium SM23_46 | reverse complement strand
CCGATCGACCGCGACGGCAGCTTTGTTTATGACCGCGACATGATTCATCTGTCGATCTGCTCGGACTGCCTGATCTATCACGCCAACGGCGACGAGCCCGAGGAGTGGCACCAGTCGGCCGCAGACCGGCGCGAGGCCGAGGAGCGCCAGCAAGACATCGACCGGGCCAAGGCCCTGATCGACAGCGCGCGCGAGGAGCTTGGCGAGGACTCTGTCGGGCTGTCGCGCGGCGGCTTTTCGGTTGTCGATCTGCTGGCCGACAACATCCCAGACTGGACCGTCGACTACTGCCGCGAGATCGCCGACGAGATCGGGGGCGACTGATGACCGCGCTCAATTACGACGATCTGCGCACCGAGTTCCGGCTTGGTGACGACTACGATCCGTGGGGCCATTGCATGCACTGGCTATTTACGATCGCGGATCACTTGTACTGGACCGAGGGCGAGACGCCGGAAGCATGGCAGTTCCGGCCGTCTCCGATCGGGCCCCAGAATGACCCAGATGACTCTGATCGAGTTCCGCAACGCGCTCAACCGCTACGCCGCGCTGATGCGCGCGGCTGGCATGGACTACTAACCGAGGAGTGACATCAATGACAACGAATACCATGGACTTGTACTGCGACAACGTCGCATCGATCCCGCAGGACTTCGACTGGTCCGAAGGCTACGGCGAGACGTGGACGATCTGCCGGCCTGATTTTTGGAGCATGGAGGCCTGCCAGCTGTTCGAGTACGCCGACGACTACGGCGTGACCCTGGACGGCGACCCGCGCGAACTGTCACGGGCCGAGTTGATCGAGGGCTTGGAGTCGATCGGCGTGGCTTGCTACGACGAGGAAAGCGACGATCTGCTCGCCGAGGCCTACGGCGACAGCATGCTCGCCGGCGATCTGGGTTTTAACGAGGCCGACAACTGGCCCGATCTGATCTCGGAACGGTTCGAGGACTACGACGCGCCGGTCATGTCGTACCGCTACCCGATCCACTTGGAGCGGTTCGACGGCAGCGCCAGCGAGGCGGCCGCAAAACTGGACGGCCTGCCGCTCTGCCTGATCGAGGACATCGAGGAGGGCGAATTCTATCTGGCCCTGACTGGCGGCGGCATGGATCTCAGCGCGGAGATCTGCCGCGCGTACATCGCGCTCGGCCAGCGCCCGCCGGTGCACTTTTGCCGAGTGCCGCGCATGGCTGGCCGCAAGTATTCGCAGGACTTTCTGCGAGTGCTGATCGAGTCCTGCGAGGTCTCACAGAATTGGGCTCAGGGCACGATCAACGATCTGCAGGCCATGGCTGCTGACCCAGACTACGCGGAGGCTCAGCAATGACTGGCATCGAATTGGCCGAGGCGGTGACGGCCGTATGGTTCATCGCAGTATTCGGGCTGGCACTACTGGTGCCAGCCTTTCGCGCGCCGTGCAAGGCGCTGAAACGGAGGGATCAACAATGAAGGTATGCGAAGTGTGTGGTTGCAAGGATGTTGAGATCAGCCTGCCGGCTTGGTTCAACGCGAACACCCTGGAACAGACCGGCACCGACGACGAGGCCGACGTGCAATACACGTTTTGCCCGGAGTGTGACGAGTCGCGCGGCGGTGACTGGACGAAGGAGGTCGAAAAATGAGTTGGTTCGAGGAACAGATCACCGCGAACTTTATCGAGGTATGTGACGCGCTCGGCCTTGAGTACGAGGCCGCGATCGACTTCGAGTTCGACGAGAGCGAACTGCACCCTGACAGCCTGCGCGACATTGCGTTCGGTGTCGGCTATGTCCGCGGACTGGCCGACGCCTACGATCGCACGGGCTTGGAAATCATCGAGGAGGTATTGCACCCATGAGTTACGTCTACATCGAGTCCGAACGCTGGACTGACGAGCACGGCCTGCGGCATGTCCTATACACCGTGGGATTCTACAAGCCTGACGGCAAGTTCGAGCCGGAGAGCGATCACGGCACTAAGCAGGAAGCCGCCGATCGCGTGGCATGGCTGAACGGCGGCGCACCGCAATCGATCATCGAGGCGATCTGCGAGGCTGCCGGCGTAGATCTGGGAGGGCTGGCCGATGATGAAACCTGACGCTCGGCTCCACAACCAGGACCCCGAATACTTCACGCAGCTGGTCGAGTCGACAGGCCTGTCGATCACTAAGCTGGCCGGGGTCATTGGACATGATGAGCGCACCATACGGCGCTGGATGAAAGGCGAGCGGAAATTTCCGTACTCCGCTCAGTTCATTCTCGAATCGCTGGTGCTCAGCCCTTAGTGGCTGATTGTCTTGTCTTTGGGGGCCATGAACTCGGGATTGTTGTGATCCTTGAGGCCGTCTGCCTCTCGGAACGGCACCGAGTTCTTGGCCCTCACTACCCCAAGCCGCGGCACCTGCCGTACCTCATCGAAGTGCACGACAAGGCAGTCGCCCGGTGACAGCTGCAGATCGCTGTTGAGCACGGCCGTCTGGATCAATAGCTGGTTGCCGGGGATGTTGACGAAGCGGGCCCGCACGTTGAACTTGTTGACTACCTGCTCCTCGATGAATCGCGCAACCTCCTCGACGTTCTCGACCCGCCACTGGACCCAGGGCAAGGCAGGCATGTCGCTCGGAGCTTCCAGATTGTTCAGGAATCTCTGAGTAACTTTCGGTCGTTCCATCGCCACGATTCATTCTCCCACATCAAAACCTCGGGCACCGAGTCCGGCGCCGCGAGTCGTTCTATTTCTCCGCAGATCAACCGATACCGAGGCCAAGGCGGGTCTCGCCTGACTACGATTCGACGGTAAACCTCGAAGGTCCTGCGTACAGATCCATCCAAAACTTTCGTGTCTCTCGTGCAACATGGCGAGGCAGAGCGTACTCGGGCCAAGGCTGCCGGTCAAACGCCGCCAGCAGGAAATCCTGAGTAGGAACAAGCACCTTTACCTCATCGCCAAAGTGCTCCTCGAACGGTCGACGACCCCACGCAAGGGAGGGGCCGATCGCACCAGCCGTAACCTGAGCCGGCCCGCCAATGTGCCCGGGCCTGCCCTGCCAGTCCTCGATCGGCTCCCCGAAGTGGTGCCAAGTACACAGGCCTATGGTCCATTGGTGCTGCTCATCCTGGGCGACACGACGGCCACGATCGGTGACGTGCTCGATCGTCGTCGGCCGATCAGCAATGCCGGAGAGCAGGCAAGGCAGACAGCCGCAATAGCGGCCAATGGTTTCCATCCGTTTCGCATCGTGTGGCCGGATCGGCGCTGTTTTACCTACCATCGACACGCTCCGGCGGATCGCCAACCAAGTACATCAGCGGCCATTCAGCCCCGCAGTCTTGGCACAGCCAGCAGTCCGGATCGCAGCCATACGATCCAGGATCCTCATTACGCTCCAGCACGGCTGGCACCGCAGGATCGACCCAATAGCGCATCTGGGATCCGCAGTCTGGACAAAAGCCAGTCAGGCGCACCCTTTTACCGACCACGGGGCGGCCCGAATGCTCGGTTAATGAGATCGCCGCGCTGGCGTGTAGACAGTTCATCGCTGATTGTCTTGCGCTCACCAGTCAGGACCGCAGCAACCGAACTCTCGCTGAGGCCGATGTAGTCGGCGATCTTCTTGCGGCCGTAGCCGGCGCTGTAAAACTCTTTGATCCGCTCGACGTCGTCGGCGGTTACGTCGTTTCTCATGTCGTTCCCTCCGTTAGTATTCCGTGATGACATAGCCCATTGCCTCCATCAGGGCCTTCTTGATTTTGTACTCGCGCATGCGGTGTCCCGATTGCATTTTCACGTCCTCGATGACGTGCTTGTTGCGCTCGACATCGTGGTACTGGAAGTCAGCCACGTAAGTCAGCTGGCGCCCGTTCGGGTAGCGATCCGAGCGCAGCATGATCTTGGTGCCGCCAACGGCGATCGGGAATCGTGGGTGCACTTCCAGATCCTTGATGACGCCGGCCTTGGTCATCAGCAGTAGGTCCTCGTACCGCTTGAACTCCCGACCGCTATCCAGGACGGTGCCGTCAGGATGTTGGTGCCGCTTGATCTTGTTCCCGTACCGTGCGCGCCCGCTCTTTTTCCTGCTCATGCTCTTGCATCCTCGCATCGTGTTTCTTGAGCCATAGTCTTATCACTCGCATGGCCATCGTGTACTGCGGCCAGTGCCGGATCTCATCGCCAAGGCTGCCGGCGTCCTCGTACAGGCCTTCGCGGAAAAACGGATTGAGTTCGCCGCCGTGCTGGTTCATCGCCACGACCAGCAGGACCGCGGCCCGGTCAGCAAGGAAGCGAAGCCGGTCAGCTTCGCGATTCGGCTTTTTGCCGGCCTTTGAGGAATCGGATTTTAGATCCGAGGATCCAGTTTTTGACCCGCTCATCGGGCGGCACCATAGCGTGATTGTTCCATTCGTGGGGCGGTCTGCATTCGCACTTCTCCTCGAATTTGTGAACGGCCCACATGTTGCTGTAGGGGCGGCCGTTCTTGGTTGTTTTGTTCGCGGCGTAGTGCCGCAGCATGGCGTAGAAAACCTCGTGGCTGACCCAATCGGCCGGCAGGGCCTTGCCCTCGTTGCGACCGATCGGCACCAGATCGCCCTCTTTGACGTCGACATCGCGCTTCGCAAACGGCACTTTCCAGCCGCACATCGGACACACGCGCGAGCGTTGGAATAGATGGCCGCAGTCTTTGCACTTGTGAACCTTCGACTCCTCGGCCTCGCCGCTGGCCTCGTGCCGTGACCAGTTGCCAGCCGCTTGCCTGCCCTCATCGAGGCGCCAGCGGAACAGATCATCGGCCATGCCGAGGGCCTGCGTGTTGCCGGCGTGGTCCAGCATCAGGCACCGCTTGAAGTCAGGGTGCTCGCGATCCTTGATGACGTTGCCGTGCTCGTCCTTTGCCGGCCGCATGCCGCGACCGATCATTTGCAGATGGAGCACGATACTTTTCGTAGGCCTGCAGCTTTGGATGCAATTCACCGTGGGAGCGTCGAACCCATAGCTGGCGATCGTGACGTTGACGAGAACCTGGATCCGCTGCGCCTTGAAGGCGGCGACTACCTTGTCTCGTTCCGTCTGGTCCATGCCGGTATGCAAGGCCGCTGCTCGGACGCCAACAGCGCGAAACCGTGCAGCCAGTGCCTCGGCGTGGGCGATGTCAACGGCGAAGGTGATTGTGTGCCGATCCGATGCCAGTCGTAGCCAGTTGTCGACTGCATCGCCAACCAGTTCCACGCAGGCCGCCGATAGTTTCTTGGTTTCATAGTCACCCTTGCGTACTCGAATGCCGGTGAGATCCGGCACCGAGGCGCCATAGTATTCGACTGGCGCCAGCCAGCCATCTTTGATCAGCTGGCGTACCGTCGTGACGTGCTTGATCTGCGTGAAAAAGTAGCCGAGGCCGCGGCCTGTGAGCCTCGCCGGCGTGGCGGTGTAACCGTCGATCCGCGCCCTCGGTGCGTAGTGCCGCAGGATCTCCAGGATCTTCGGCGCCACGGCCAGATGACACTCGTCGACGAGGAGCCGCTGCACCTTGGGAAACCAGAAATCGCTGCGCTTGGCGCGCGAGATCAGCGTTGGCCAGCTGACGACGTGCACCGGATTGACCGGATTCCACGTCTCGCCTTGCCGGCGGGCCCGCAGAACGCTCACGTTGCCTGCCCCGCACAGCTGGCGGGCGAGCCCGAGCGTCTGGTCGAGGATCTCGTTACGCGGCGTCAGGATCGCTGTGCTGTCGCCTCGCTCGAGTTCGCGCTTGGCTATCTGGCATTGGATAACCGTCTTGCCTGAGCCCGTAGGGGAGCAATGAATGACCTTGTCGTCCTTGCCGTGGTGCATGGCGTAGTTGACGTCGTCGATCTGGTACTGGCGAGCTTCGAGCTTCATTCGGCCGACCAACGAGCAAACGTCAACGCCATGTTCATACATAGAATTGACGCGATCAGCGGAGAGAACTGGTATCCAAACCACGGAAGCACGGCGATACCGCACCAACCACACGCGCCGAGGACGTAGATAGTCTTGAGGAGCGCCTTACGCATCATCGTGGCTCGGCGCGACTCGATGGATACTCATGGCCGTTGACGCACCTGTCGTTGCCGTCCGGCCTGCGCTCCCGGCTGACACCGACTGCGCCGCAGAGCGGGCAGTAGCCATACGGCGCCGGCCGCCATCTCGTTTTGTCCTCCGGCATCGGAGCGAGATCCCATGTCTGCATGGCGAACTCACGGATGCCGGTCTGGCACGTCGCGCAGAATGCCACGGGGATGATGCCAATATCGCCCTCAACGCCTTCGCCCTCGAGATTGAAGGATGTACTGCAGATCGAGCAGTAGACGATCCTCATTTCGCAAGCAGGCTGTTTTGCCTGCACTCCCATGCGTCACGATCGCCGTCGCACAGCCCGGGCGCGCAGCTGCACCATTCGATGCGGGCCGCCAAGGCCTGCCGCAGCATGCGCTTGGCCTCGGCCGCCTCGCCCTCCTCCCAGAGGCGGTAGACGTCCTTAACCTCGTCGAGCAGCGCAGGATCCGGCGTCAGGCCAACATGAATACCGGACTCGACCGGGGGCAGCCGGCTTGGCTTTGGTGCCTCGTCGAACACGATAGGGGGTGCTTCCGTGTTCTGCGTCTGCACGTAACCCTGGGCCGCGGCATCGTCAGGGTGCATCGAGTCGATCAGGGCTTGCCGGTTCTGGTTCGCCTCGGATACCTGCGCGAGATCGGACTCCCTGACGTCCTCCAACGTGCGCTTCGTGATCTTGGCCGCCAGCCGCAGCGCGCTCTCGGATTGCGGCTGAGCGATGTCAGGGATCTTTGGCACGACGCGCGTCACTTTGGTCGCTGTCTCCATGACCTCGTAGCCCACGGCCGAGATGTTGCCGTCGCGGTTTACGATCCAGCCGTACTCGGGGATCTCGGTCTCGACATCGTTGACGTTGAGGTAGTGCTTTTTCCTGCCGCCATCGCCCTCACTCGTCAATAACATCTTGCTGTTCATCCACTCAGGCCAGAGGCCCTCCTGATACCGAGTTGCCTCGGTCATCTGGAAGGCCTCAACCTGCGAGCCGTCCGGCATCGTGTACCGGAAGTCGAGCTCACTCATCTGGCTTGTCCTCGTTGTTGCGGTAGACGATCACGAGCGACGACAGCCATGTCGACACGTACTCGCAGTCGGCCACCAGTTCTGGATCCAGTACCAGCCGCTCGATGGCGTCCTCGCCGGCATACGGCAGGCACATGATCTGTTTCAGGGCCTCGCGGACCTCAGCGGTCTCGACCTCGGCCTGCGTCAGCTTCTTGCCGCTGTCGCGAACGTCGCTGCCGTCGTGCTCTTTGACTTTGTCGCTGTTGTCCTGCGAATCATTCTCATCTTGGGACTCAGTCCCATCTGCCAGCTGCTCGTTGATCATGCGATTCACCGTGCGCTTGGCGACGCGACAGATGTCAGCAATTTCCTGCGAGCGCAGCTGCGAGAGTTCTGGGTCCTTGAGCGCCATCTCGACAGCATGGCGCTTGTCGGCATTGGTGCGCCGGAAGCCGTGCTCAGCGTTGGATCCGAGCGCGAAGATCAGCGCATCGTGTGTGCCACCCTCGTAGATGAAGCAGCCAATCTCCTCGCGGCCGGCGTTGATCGCTGCCCGCTGACGATGGAAGCCGTCAGCCAGGATGATGCGATCACTGTTTTTCTCACGAAAACATACCAGCGGCGGGAACGCGGCCCCGTTCTGAAAATCCTCGGTGTACTGCTCGACCATCTTGCGATCGATACGCACCCTAACCTGCGTGGCGGCCGTGGCCTCGATTGCATCGAGCCTGATGCGCTCGAACACGGCGCCCTCGGGTACTTGTAGGCTCACGCTGCTACCTCCTCAGCATCGTCCTGAATCAGATCCATCTGGCTATTGTAAAGCCGCTCGAGCTCCCGCTCTTTGGCGTTGGTCAGCGTGGTGACGCAGTCGTGCGCCAGCGTCTTGTGATCGCCGGACGTGACCAGCTTGGCCAGATCCTCGACCTTGAGGCCTGAGTCCTTGGCGATCGGCTGGATCGCCTCTGCGGTTCTCTCAATCAGGTTCTCGAGATATTTCTCTGCGTCCTGCCGCAGCCGTTGCCTCAGCGTTACCTGTTTCTTTTTTGTAGCCATCGTTCTCTCCTGTTGGTGTTGCGTAGAAATTGTGCTGCTCCGCTTTGTAGAGCAGATCCATAACTCGATCGAGATTCTGTAGGTGCTGGTACGTCACGAAAAATGACTCCCATCGTCCAGGACCCTGATTGAGCCAATAGAAAAATGCGACGGCGACCATGTTGGTAGGCGTCTTGTCGTACACGACGCAGGCCGAGACCTCGGACAGCACGTACATCTTGCGGACGTGGAACGTCTCCTTGGCATAGTTCTTTTCGCGGTCTGTGCGTGAGAAGTTGCGGGCCACTTCATCGGCCTTGGCGCGCAGCTTGCGCTTGCGATCGGCCTGCATCAGGCATACCTCCGGGCCTTTGGCCGCGCAGGATACGCGGTTACTCGGCTCGCCTTTGGTCGCTGCAGGTGCCGTTGGCCACTCGGATCATTGGTCAGCCCGTGGGACCTCCCCGAGATTTTTGCCAGCCTTGAGTTACGGTCAGTTGTGGACCCCTCACCGGGAATCCGGGCAGGGTTGATACGGGATGCAACAGGATGAGACAATCTCGCTGCGCCGGTATTCGCTGTATCCGAATTCCGAAGGCCTCGGGAGTTGCTTGCTCCCGGGGCCTTAAAATTTTGAGCGATCGAAATTATCACTATCAGTCATTCTCAGCAATAGGCCCGCAATCGCATTGGGCTTTTTCTTTGGCGCCGCAGACATGGCACCACGGCGTCGGGTCCTGCTCGATCTCGAGTTCCTCTCGTAACTTCGCGTAGGCGTCCTGCAGATCCCAACCACCATAGCCGCTGGCGCGCAGCACCCTGATCGCGCGCTTGGCCACGCGCCGTAGTTCTGGCTGGCTCATTTTGTCGGGATTTTTGTATTCGCTCACTTCAACTTCCTCCGCTCGGCCTCTTTGCGGACTGCCTCCTGGATCCACTCGGCCATGCTCATGCCATCCATATCGGCCAGCTTCATCAGCCGGCGGTGATCGTCAGGGTGCATTCGCATCTGGAACTTCTTGGTTTTTCGTCGCATAGCTCAATCCTGTATGGACACACGATCGATTGTATGGTCAAATTGTCCATACCGCAACCACAGAAACGGAGGAAAAAATCGTGAGAGCGGAAATGCCTTGCCATATAACCGATGGCCCATCAGATCCAGAGGACGCCGACGATCGTTGGCGCGCTTTTGACCCAGACTTCGCTGAATATCAGCAGCCCGATGACTACTACGATTCCCAAACGGAGGAAGCTATGACTGACACAACTGACAGAAGTACCCGGCCTGACGACCTGACCCGCATCTTCGATCGGATCAACAGCCTCGGCCACGAACTCACGGAACTGCAGGCCGTGCTTATCAATCAGGAGGCACCAGCACCGCAGCACGACAAACTGTTCAAGGCCTTGGCCAAAGCCCAGACCGAGATCGTCAACGCCGAGATGGACGCGACTAACCCGCACTACGGGTCACAGTACGCCTCGCTCGACTCGGTACTCAAAGCGATCCGCGGCCCGCTGTCGAAAAACGGCATCGCCTTTTTCCAGCTGCCCGGTAACAAGCGCACCGAGAAAGGCGACTACCTGACGCTGACCACGGTGCTCGCGCACGAGTCCGGCCAGTCCATCGAAAACTACTTTGAGATGTACCCGCCGAAGCACGACCCGCAGGGCGTGGGCTCGGCCATGACCTACATGCGGCGCTATGCAGCCATGGCACTGTGCGGTATCTCCGGTGCCTACGACGACGATGCCGAAGGCGCCAAGCCCGAGCAGGAAACGATCACGCCGCAAGAGGCCGACCAGATTCTCGCGCTGGCCGACGAGTTGTTCGGTGCTGACGCCGACGCGCTCCTGGATCGCATGTGCGACAAGATCTTTGGCGTCGAGTCCGTGCCCAAAATCCCTGCCGGTGAGGCCGGCGTGGCGCTGCAGCGCATCGAGAACACGCGCAAGCGCAAAGATCGTGAGAAGGAGGAGGCCCCGGCGAAGGAGCCCGCCAAGCCCAAGAAGGCGGCGAAGCCCGCTGACGATGACGTTCCGGTAGCGTAATGGACTGCCGGATCATCCCCGTAGAGCAGGGATCCGATGAATGGCTGGACCTCCGGCGCAATCGGATTACCTGCTCTCGTCTCGCCGATGTCATGGCGAAGCCAAACACCAAACGCTATCAGGAATACCAGCGCGAGAAGGTGAAGGAAATGCTCGGCCACCACCACGTCGACAAGAACCCCGAGTGGGCCAGACATGGTCGTGAGCACGAGCCCAGAGCGATCGGCGCCTACGAGTGGCGCTACGAACTGGACGTCGCGCATGACGTGTTCCTGATCAGCGACAAATACGACTGGCTCGGTGGCTCGCCTGACATCCTGCACCTGCCGAAGTACGACGAAGGCGGCGAGATCAAGTGCCGCGCGCTCTACAAAAACTACAAGCGGTATCGTGATCTTGCGGAGCGGTTTCGTGGTACGACGAAGGCCTGCCCTGCAGAGAACCGCCATCAGGTACAGGGGCACATGATGCTCACCGGCTTCCAGCGGTGGGGCTTTATCAACTACTACATCGGATCAAACCTCGAGGGCGGCGTCGCACAGAAGCTACACCGCGTCTGGATCCCGAGGGATGATGACCTGATTGCCGCAATGGAGGAGCGAGCCGTAGAATTCATCGCCGAGTGCTACGAGATCGCTGGCCTGACATGAAGATGGCCGGCTTCGCGATCGGATTCCTGCTTGGCTGGCTATCCTCAGTGCCCGTGTTCCTGTACTTTCAGGAGCCCGCGGCCGAGGAGGCGGCCAGAGCCTACGCGGCCTACCGGGCCTGCATTCAGCGATCCAGCTGCATAATGACGCCGCAGGACTGGATCGACTACTACGACTTGAAATGGCGTCTTGAGGAGAAGGACATTGAGTGAACAACAGGAAAGCAATCCAGAGCAGCCACGCAAGGTGGAACTGCAGCCATGCCCGTGCGGCAAGACGCCCGGGGGCCTGCTGATCGAGATGCCGGAGAGGGCCAAGTACGGCGCAGCCATGGGTGATTGCTGCGGTATGTGGATCGTAGAGTTTCGCAACGGTTACGCAACCGAGCACGAAATCACATTGAAACGTGCCCAGGATGCGTGGAACAATGCGCCGCGTCCAAGTTCACTGGACTAATAGAAAGCCGGGATCCCCTGCAACGAGTACGGCGTAAAGCTAAAGGCAGGGGCACAGGGCGGTGCTAAAGCGGCCCGCCACCCACTCCTCGGTGGGAAACCGGACGCCTGAGCCGGCTGCAGAAAGTAGGGATGGCCCCGAGTTACCTCCGTTTCTCGGGGCTTTTATTTGACCAGATGCCGGCCCTCGAGGCGGGCTACGGCGCGTGAGATACCCGGCAACGGATCGACCGACCGTTCCAGATGTTCGACTTTGGTTTCGAGGCCAGCGACAATCGCAATCAATATGACGATCGTCTGGCTTATGATCGCGACCCAGAGCTCCGGCGTCATTAGTCACGACCCATCAGAATCTCGAAGGCCTGCTCGACGCGCCGCTCGGCGTCGTCGATTTCCTCTCTGTTGCGCTCGGCCAGCGCCTTGTTGGCAGCGATGTTGGTGTCCATGCTCACGATCTTGGCATCCGTGCCGAGATCCTGTGATGCTAATTGCTCCGATACCGCAACGCCTATACGCCATTCTGCGTATGCGCCCAGGATCACGGCGCCGAATGCCATGATTGCCAGAAGCCCGCCATTTTCCTTGATCCAATTCACTCGTCGTCCTCCCCCTCATCGTCGGCGAACAGTGCCTTGATGGCCGCTCGCTTCTCCTCCGTAACGAACTCCTGCTGCACAACCACCGGCTTTGGCTGCGGCCGTGCCTCGGCCTTCTCGAGGAGCGCCTGCTGCTCGGAGATCTGCGCCTGCAGCATGGACTGTTCCCATCGCAGCTGCTCGACCTCCTCCTCGATGGCTCGCGGTGGAGCGGCCGCGACTGGCTGCGGCGCCGGCGTGAAGTCATGGGCCGCCTCGCACTCCGCTTCGTTCTCGAACTCGCGCAGGATCTCCTTGATGTTGCACAGCGACATGGCCGCCAGCTGGTACTTGCCGGCGCTCAGGTAGAACTCAGCCATGCACACCTGATTCAGCTTGAGATCCTGCCGGCCGAAGATCGGAGTGTTCCACTGGTGCGAGCCCAGACAATCTGCAATGTCGACGTCGCCGAGGACGTTACCCAGGGCCAGCGACTTCGCCTCGTTGTGCATCGTGTTGGTGCTCGGTGCGCTCACGCTCACAGGAACGCTCACGTCTCCCCCGGTTAGCGTACTGCCACCGACGTTGATCGTGTCGCCGCCAACATTGACGGTATCCCCGCCGACGTTGACATCGGTGCCGACATTGACATTGACGTCGTCATTGTTGCCGCGGCGCTCGCTGCCCTCGGCGATGTTGATTCCCCAGACAAACCACGCTATCGCCAGCACCAGCGCCAGCAATCCCCATAGCCTTGCTTTTTTTATCGGACTCATAAGACAGCCACCAGTATGCCGAGAGCGATCAGCCCTCGATGAAACCAATTATCGATGAAGTGATCCCTGCGCTCCTGCGCCAGCTGCTCCTCGCGAACCTGACCGAACTGGTGCGCGAGCCGGGAACACTCGATGAGCTCGTTGTAGGCGCCGCTCTGCGCCTCGAGCGCGTCAGCGTTGGCGACGGCAACCTCGTAATTGCCGCCAGCTGCGATCGTGTAGGCCACCAGCGCAGCGAAGCCGTCCCGGCCGAAGGATACGGTGTCGTCATCCCCCGATACGGGAGAGGGCATCTCAGGCAGCCTCAGAGGCCGCTGGATCTCGACGGATACCTTCTCGACCTCACAGGTAGGGAGCTCAACTGGACTGCTGGCGCACCCGCTCAGACTGCCAAGCAGAAAGCAGATCATCCATATCGGGATTCGATTCACTCAGTTTCTCCAATCGCTGCTCGGTAGCCTTGGCCGCGTCGGCCGCAGCCGCCTTTTGCTTCTCGGCCTTTTGAGCCAGCTGCTCT